>ULWU01020877.1_pt1 | contig 131584 bp, 111 predicted proteins | sample 1960661 | NCBI WGS metagenome assembly ULWU01 (sample SAMEA4835821, study PRJEB28245) | human gut metagenome | biome: gut microbiome; material: fecal sample | place: Denmark | collected 2008
ATAAAGTGGAGAGAAAATGGAAGGTCAGGAAAGAGTAGAAGTATTGGGAGCAACAACTACAAAATTGTTGAGACTGGGGTTTCAGGCTCAGCAGATCGGGTATCGGTATCTGAGGGAGGCTGTATGGGTAGTGTGCAGTGACCCGGAGATGATTACCAGCGTGACCAAGCTTCTATATCCTGAAATAGCCAAACGATTCTCCACCACGGATAAGCAGGTAGAACGTGCAATCCGCAACTCTATCGAGACTGCCTGGGTGAAAGGCAACCAGGATGCCTGGAAGGCTTTGACCGGACAGTCGATACAGGAAAATGCAACCAGACCGACCAATAGGGAAATGATCAGCCTGTTGGCCGGATCTGTCAGTAAGGAGAGATAAGAAGTGGGAGCATATACGAAGCTGTTAAGCATTATTGTCCCCTGCTACAATGAAGAGGAAAGTGTTCCTCTGTTTTATCAGGAGGCTGTAAAGCAGGAGACTTTTTTCCATGAAAAAGATGTAGAACTGGAACTGATCTTTGTAGATGATGGTTCTAAGGATAAAACAGTTGAAGAAGTGAAAAAATTAAGGGAAAAGGATGAGAGACTCCATCTGGTGTCTTTTTCCAGAAACTTCGGAAAAGAAGCTGCAATCATAGCAGGGCTTGAGAAAGCAAAGGGAGATTTCACTGTATTAATGGATGCAGACCTTCAGGATCCACCTGCTCTTTTGCCGGAAATGTATGGCTATATTGAACAGGGATATGATTCTGTGGCGACCAGACGTGTTGACCGAAAGGGAGAACCGCCAATCAGATCATTCTTTGCAAGAAGATTCTATGGTCTGATGCGTAAGATATCCAAGACAGAGATTGTAGATGGAGCAAGGGATTATCGTCTGATGACAAGACAGGTAACAGATGCCATCCTGTCCATGAGAGAATACAATCGTTTCTCCAAGGGAATCTTCGGCTGGGTAGGATATAAGACCAAATGGCTGGAATATGAGAATGTGCAGAGAGCTGCCGGTGAGACCAAGTGGAACTTCTGGAAGCTGTTTTTGTATTCGCTGGATGGTATTATGGCTTTTTCTACAATGCCGTTATCTATTGCATCTTTTTTTGGGATTTTATTTTGTATTCTGGCATTTGTCTTTATGATATTTATCTTTGTCAGAGCTTTGATTTATGGAGATCCTGTAGCGGGCTGGCCTTCCATGGTATGTATCATTTCTTTTATCGGAGGCGTTCAGCTGCTGTGTCTGGGTATTATGGGACAGTATATGAGTAAGCTCTACATGGAAGTAAAAGACAGACCTAAATATCTGGTGAAGGAAGAATTCTAAAGATATGGAAATAAGAGACTGGAAAGAATATGCAGATACGGTCAGTATCGTAGTACCTGTGTATAATGCCGGACGTTTTCTGGCAGAAACAATTGAAATGGTTCAAAAGCAGACCTATACAGATTGGGAATTGCTTCTGGCAGATGACTGTTCTGCAGATGACAGCATGGAGATCGCAAAGCGATATGCTGCACAGGATGACAGAATCCATCCCATTATGCAGAAGAGGAATGTTGGTGCTGCATGTACAAGAAATGCCGGAATCAGACAGGCTAAAGGCCGTTTCCTATGTTTTCTGGATGCAGATGATATCTGGTTGGAAGATAAACTGGTAAAAGAACTGGCATATATGCGTGCTCAGAATGCAGGATTTGTCTTTACCGGGTATGAATTTGCAGATGAAAAAGGTGTAGGGCTTGGTAAGATCGTGCATGTTCCGGCAACTATAAAATATGAGCAGGCGCTGAAGAATACAACGATATTTACGTCAACAGTCATGATTGACAGAGACAAGATTGCAGATGAGGATATTTATATGCCTCAGATTGCCAGTGAAGATACTGCAACCTGGTGGCATATTCTAAAAAAATACCATACAGGATATGGATTGGATGAGAATCTTGTAAAATACAGGAGATCACAGGGGTCTTTATCTTCTAATAAAATGGTGGCAATTCGCAGAATATGGGCATTGTATCGAAAGCAGGAGAGACTTTCGGTAATCAGGAGTGCTTATTGTATGTGCTTCTGGGCCTGCAGGGCCGTATTACGCAGGGTATAGAGTATGAAAAGAACTTCTAATCACTCAGAGCAAAGGCTCTTTCGCGAAGAAGTTCTAAGTTTCATACAGTAACTTTGTGCCTGTGGCCCAAAGTTTGCAAGGGGCTCAAAGGCATATATAAACAGTGCTGATAAAGCGCAGATGGGAGTAGGCGTGAAACACTTTGAATCAGTAAAAAGAATCATTATATTACAACTTGCAGTTATAGGATTGCTGATGCAGACGATTGCTTACGTATATGTATGGCGGACAGTATATAATGATATTATGCAGAAATATATGTGGAGAAATTTTACGGGCAGAGGCTTCTGGCTTCTGGCAGCAGTCTATCTGGTACTTCTGTTGTTCTTCACGGGCACATATGGAGGATTGAAGATCGGGTATCTTAAACCGATGGATGTTTTCTTCTCACAGGTGCTGTCATTGATCTTTACCAATGTGATTTCGTATTTTCAGATTTCTCTGTTGTCATTAAAGTTGGTAACTGCATATCCGCTTATCCTTATGACACTGGTGCAGGTTGGTATATCTGCGGTCTGGGTATTTATCTGTCAGAGCTTTTACAGACAGCTGTTCCCACCAAGAAAGCTGCTTTTAATCAGTGGAAACCGTCCGATAGAAGATATTCTGCACAAGTTTGAAAGCCGCAGGGATAAATATGAAGTGGTAAGATGTGTGCGGGAAGAATTGGGACAAAAGGCATTGGAACAGGAGATTCTGGAGCGATATGATGGCATTGTTCTGTGGGATATCAATACAGGACTGCGCAATAAATTGCTCAAATTCTGCTACAGCAGAAGTATCAGAGTCTATATGATGCCTAAGATTCCTGATATTATGATTCAGGGAGCATCCCAGCTGCATTTGTTTGATACGCCGATTCTCTTCACAAGGGAATATTCCATGACAGTGGAACAGCGCTTTGTAAAAAGGGCAATTGATATTATCTGTTCACTGATACTGATCATCATTACATCACCTATCATGATAATAACAGCTGTTATTATAAAATGCTATGATCATGGCCCGGTGCTGTACAAACAGGTTCGCTGCACTAGAAATATGGAAGAATTCAAAATTGTGAAATTCCGCAGTATGAGAACTGATGCAGAGAAAGACGGTGTGGCAAGACTGGCATCCAAGAATGATGACAGAATTACACCGATAGGTAAATTCATCCGAAAGGTAAGAATTGATGAATTACCACAGTTGTTCAATATATTAAAGGGGGAAATGTCTTTTATCGGGCCAAGACCGGAGAGACCGGAGATTATCAGACAGTACCAGGAGGATATGCCGGAGTTTACCTTCAGAACCAAGGTAAAAGCCGGATTGGCAGGATATGCCCAGGTATATGGCAAGTACAATACGACTCCTTATGATAAATTGAAACTGGATTTATTTTATATAGAAAATTACAGCGTATGGCTTGATATTAAGCTGATGCTTCTTACTCTGAAGATTTTATTCCAGCCTGACAGCACGGAGGGCGTAGAAGAGAATCAGGTAACTGCTATGAAGGAGATTAGGAAAGAGGAGGAAGAGAAGTAATGCAGGATACGCACAGGATACAGGAAACATATCCCCAGGAAGGCATCGACAGTAAGGCTTATCTGCTCTGCTTTCTAAGACGTATACCATATATGCTGCTCATAGGACTGACCGGTGCCATAATAGGCAGCGGTCTGTATTTGCTTATAGCGGCAATCAATAACAGGACGACTGTGTATATGCAGGAGACCGAATATTATATTGATTTTGCCCCCGGACGTATAGATGCCAAGGATTATTACAATGCCTTTACCTGGAATGATGTGATGGGAACAGATCTGATCATGGATACAATGATGGAGGTTCTGGGTGATACGTATTCCAGAGAATCGGTAAAAGAAATGATAACAGCTGATATTTTATCTGATGTGAGGTATCTGACCATTACTGTACAAGGTGAGGACGAAAAGAAAGTCGAAGCTGTGAGCAGTGCAGTACAGGAAGCACTGACAGCGTTAGGCAGTCGTGAGGATTTGTTTGACTCGATCACCTTGATTGAAGATAATGGCGTAAAGCCTGCTCCCAGACCTTATTTTACATGGAGAGCCGCATTTCTTGGATTCCTCATTGCAGTATGCATAGAGATATTCAGATTCAGCATTTGTTTTGGAATAGAAGATACCTTCTACACCAAGAAACAGATCAGACAAAGACTGAATATCCCCGTACTTGGATTGTGGTATCAGTTAGATAATCACCATGAGGGAGAAGAGGAATTGCAGACCTCTTTAGCAGTGCAATCCGTTATGAATCAGGACGTAATTTTTGTAGATATAATAAATGGGAATTACGCAGAACAGTTCTATGAGCAATATACATCTATTTTCAGCTCCAAAGAGAATGGTTCATTACAGACAATTTCCTACCCAATCATCAGACAGGAAGAGTACGATAAGCTGGAAAACGCTAATGTCATTCTGGTAATACCATTTGGTGTTCCATGTGCAAATCAGGCAGAAGATATCGTATGTGAATTACAGCGAAGAAATTGCCATATCGCAGGAGCAGTCCTGACAAATTGCAATTATAAATGGGTTAAGGCATACTATAATAAATTTAGTACAGTAAGAGGAAAATAGCGAAACACAATTCGTCCCTTTTATACGTTCCTATCCCATATATAGAAATGAGGTTTAATATGACACTGGAAGTACTGGTATCCGCAGTAAATCAGCAGATTCGTGATCTGCCAGAAAGAATGCATCTGGAAAGTGATGCAGTCATAATCAATCAGACAGATCATTTTTCATATGAAGAATATAAGTATCAGGACAATATCATCCGTGGATATAACTTTGCAGAAAAAGGTGTAGGCTTGTCCAGAAACAACGCTCTGCTGCGTGCAAAAGGCGATATTGTTCTGTTTTCAGATGAAGATATCATATATGATGCCGGCTATGCAGATAAAGTCCTCAAAGAATTTGAGAAGCACCCGGAAGCAGACATGCTACTGTTCAATATCCGGGTAGGAGAATCCAGAACCACCTATTATACAGAGAAGTTTCATAGAGTGCATATCTGGAATGCCGGCAGATATCCAACGTACTCCTTTGCAGTACGTAGAGAGAGACTTCAGGCTGCAAACATTACCTTTTCCCTGTTATTTGGTGGTGGCGCCAAATACAGCAATGGAGAAGACAGCCTGTTTCTAAAGGATTGCCTCTCTTATGGATTCAAGGTCTATGCAACACCAGTGGAACTGGGCGCAGAGACAGAGCGGGAATCTACATGGTTCCACGGATATCATGAGAAATTCTTTACTGATAGAGGTGTGTTATATCATTTCCTGTATGGAAAGCTTGCGTTGCCAATGTCTGTAAGGTTTCTGATGGCACATGGTAAGGTTATGTGTCAGGAGATACCAAGGAATAGAGCATTACAGCTTATGAAGGCAGGTATCAGATCAGTCCGTGGATTGTGACAGTATAAATTTGGGGATGACAGAAAGGTCTCATGATAATGACACAGGATGTAATACTATCTATGTTATTTTATCTGCTGATTGCAGTGACAACGATATATATGGCATATAAAGTACAGTGCAGCAGACGGTCAGGGAATGTCATTCTGACCAGAACCTATTACTGGGGAATCTTTATGATTTTGTTTCTGTGTTCTGCATTTCGTTTCAATGTAGGCAATGATTACAGTCAATACACACAGACCGCACACGAAGCCAGTGTTGGGGGCTATGTAGTGACAGAACCTGGATTTAATTGGTTGGTGAGACTGGTGTATGGAGTATGCGGCGGCGAGTATTATGAAGTGGTATTTGCTTTGTTTGCTCTATTTACTCTTGTACTTTTTCTAAAAGTAATGTATGAACAGAGTGAAGACTTCGCCTTTGCCTTTTTTCTGTTCATGACATTGGGACTGTATTTTCAGACCTTTAATACAGTGCGCTATTACCTTGTATTGGCTATGGCACTATATTCTATCCGCTTTTGTCTTCAGCGTGACTGGATTAAATTTATCTGTTGGATATTACTTGCCTCTTTATTCCATAAATCAGTACTGATTGTAATTCCTATATACTGGATTGCAGCCTTTATATGGAAAAAATGGTTTATAATAACATGCGTTATTACAAGCGCAGTCTGCTTTGCAGCGAAAAAATATGTATTAAAGCTGGCACTGATACTGTATCCTTCTTATGAGAATACGGTATTCCTGGAAGGCGGGACCAGTGTTGTTACGATATTGCGCTGTCTTTTGGTTCTGGGATTGTATCTGTGGTATATCAGATACAATAAAAAGAACGATATACACAATGGGAAAGAACAGGAAATCAGGATGTATGCGCAGCTCAATTTCCTGGCACTAATATGCTGTGTATTTTTCTCTTTTCTTCCGGTCGTTACCAGAATCGTATACTATTTCAGTGTCAATCAGATTCTGATGCTGCCCATGGTCACAGCAGGAATCGCAGATGAGACAGCCCGTAAAAAGGTGAAATATCTGATCATTGCCTTCTGTGCATTGTATTTTTTGGTATTTCTTATGATGGCAGGACAGCCGGGAGTGAGGCTTCTGCCATATAGAAGCTGGCTGTTTGAGTCAGAACGGTTCTTATATAAGTAGAAAGGTCGCATGGTAAATGGAGTATTCAATAAGTTACAGTATCATAGTAGTATGCCTGAATGCAGGGAAAAGATTGATGGAAACGATAGAGAGCATCCGCTCACAGACGTATGGCAAATACGAGATTATCATAAAAGATGGGATGTCTACGGATGGTTCTTTGGATTCATTGATACAGGAGGCAGACAGAGGAGACAGCAGGATCCGTATTCATTCTCAGGCAGATAAGGGAATCTATGATGCCATGAACCAGGCGGTAGGATATGCGAAAGGAGATTATCTGTTCTTCCTGAATGCAGGGGACAGCTTCTATGATAAAGAGGTATTATATAAAATAACAGAAGTTATCAAAAAAGACAAACCGGATATCGTATATGGTGATCTGTATCATAAGGCACAGCATTCTGTGATACAGTCAGCACCGGCAATCAATGATTTTACCTGTTACAGGAATGTGCCATGTCATCAGACCTGTTTCTATCGTAAGGAGCTTTTTGCAGAGAGAGGATACAACCCTGTTTATAATGTGCGTGCTGATTATGAACATTTCCTGTGGTGTTATTATAAAAGAAGAGCAACCGCTCTGTATGCACCCATCATTGTAGCAGCTTATGAAGGCGGCGGTTATTCCGAGACAACCGAGAACAGAAAACGCTCAGCAGCACAGCATAGAGAGATTACAAGATTCTATATGGGAAGAGCAAAAGCAGGAAAGTATCGTATGCTCATGATACTCAGCCTGGCGCCTCTTCGTACGAAAATGGCAGAGAGTGAGAAATTCTCCGGTTTCTATAACCGGGTGAAGAGTGGGATATATAAAGTAACTGGAAAGGGAAGGTGAGATGCAGAATGAAGGTTCTATGGTTATGCAACATTATGATACCGTTTATTGCCAGAAGCCTGGGACAGAAGCTGGTAGTCAAGGAAGGGTGGCTTTCAGGGCTTTCTGATAAATTGATTGAAAATCGGGACACAAATAAAATAGCACTTGCTATTTGCTTCCCTACATCCGATGACTTTCATATGGCACAGAATGATCAGTCTTTATTTGTAAAAGACACGGTAAGGGGAGTTCCTTATTATATGTTTCGTGAGGACACTGTGCATCCGGAAAATTATGATGCATCTATGGAACAGAGCCTGAAAGCGGTAATAGATGATTTCCAGCCGGATATTGTTCATATCTTTGGAACAGAATTTCCGCATACGCTGGCTATGGTGAAGGCTTTCGGAAACCCGGAGCGTACCCTGATCGGTATTCAGGGGTTATGTTCTGCGATTGCACAGGTATATATGGCGGATCTGCCGTCCAATGTTTGTAAAAAGAAGACATTTCGTGATATTATCAAAAAAGACGGATTACTGGAACAACAGGAGAAATTCGTACAAAGAGGAAAATATGAGAAGGAAGCCATTGCGATGGCGGGGCATATTACCGGAAGAACTGATTTTGACCGGGAATATGCAGATAAGATTAATCCTAATGCGAAATATCATTTCATGAATGAGACATTGCGTGAGGAGTTCTACCATGACAGCTGGAATATAGACAGGATAGAGAGATATTCTATTTTTCTGAGCCAGGGCAATTATCCTATCAAGGGCTTGCATCATGTGTTGGATATTCTGCCTGATCTGATAGAGGCACATGAAGAAACTATGCTGTATGTAGCCGGTGATGTGATTACTGCGAACGATACCTTGAAAGATAAGATCAAGATATCAGGGTATGGCAAATATCTGCTGACACAGATCCGTAAGAATAAGCTGCAGGATCACGTTAAGTTCCTTGGCAGACTACAGCCGGACAGAATGTGTGCAAGAGATTTAAAGACGCATGTGTTCGTGTGTCCATCAGCAATAGAGAATTCCCCTAATTCTGTGGGGGAGGCAATGCTGCTTGGTGTACCTACAGTGGCTGCCAACGTAGGCGGTATTCACAATCTGTTGACGGATAATAAGGATGGATTGTTGTATAAGCCGGATAACCCACAGCAGATGAAGCAGGGGATTCTCAGGATTATGGATGATGATAAGCTGGCTATGTCCTTATCATCCAATGCAAGAAGCCATGCTGCACGTACGCATAATCCTGATTTAAATTATCGCAGATTATTGGAGATTTACCATGAAATTGACCATAGTATCTAATTATATCAATCATCATCAGATTCCTATGGCATCTGAATTATATGCAAAGCTAGGTGGGAGCTTTACATTTATTCAGACACAGCCCATGGAAGAAGACCGTGTGAAGATGGGCTGGGGAAGTGAGATATCTTCTCTGCCGTATTTAAAACTGTATTATGAACAGCCGCAGGAATGTGCGAAGCTCATGATGGACAGTGATATTGTGGTATTTGGCGGGGTAGAGGATGAGAGCTATATCAAACCCAGGCTTCAGGCTGGCAAAATCGTAATCCGTGCCAGTGAACGCTTATACCGTGAGGGTCAGTGGAAGGCAATTTCTCCCAGAGGATTGAAGAAAAAGCATGAGGACCATACCCGGTATAAAGATGCCCCGGTCTACCTGTTATGTCATGGAGCGTATGTGGCTTCTGATTTTCAGATTATCAAGGCATATCCCAACAAGAAATTCAAATGGGGATATTTCCCGGAGGTGAAGGAATACAATCTGGAATCCCTTTTCCTGCGTAAGCTGCATTTGGACGAGCAGGGCAATACCTGTGTCAGAATCCTTTGGGCAGGCAGGTTCCTCAAGCTGAAGCACCCGGAATATGCAATTAATATCGCACGTTATTTAAAGAAAGAAGGCGTATCATTCCATCTGGATATGGTAGGTGGAGGGGAGATGGATGAGAAGCTTCGCCGGATGACTAAGAAATATCACCTGAATCATGAAGTGACTTTTCACGGTTATCAGTCTCCTAAGAATGTAAGGCGGTTTATGGAGGAAGCAGATATTTTTCTTTTTACCAGCAATTATCTGGAAGGCTGGGGAGCTGTATTGAATGAGTCTATGAACAGCGCCTGTGCTGTCGTTGCTGGACATGGAATCGGAGCTGTGCCATTTCTGATACAGGATGGTAAGAATGGACTGGTCTATAAGAACGGAAGATATGAGGAATTTCGTGATGAAGTACTGCGCCTTGCCAAGGATGAGAAACTGAGACAGGAACTGGGCAGACAGGCATATGAGACGATTATCAGAGAATGGAATCCAAGAGAAGCAGCGAACAGACTTTATACATTCTGTGAGGGCTTATTGGAAGGCCAGGTTATCCCGCAGGAGAGCGGGCCACTTAGCATAGCGCCTGTTATTTCACCGAATAAGGGCTATCAGTATACGAAGAGGGAAGTATAAAGCGTATGTCAAGAATTTATGTGTGTCACACATTTTATCATGTATATGTTTCTATTTTAAAAGAGATGAAGCTGGAGAGAGAGGATACAGTCTATGAGAAGGGGGATATTGCCCTGAGCAGTATTTCTACGGATTTTGGAGATCTGGAAGAGAGATTGCGCAAGACTGGTATTTTTCGTCAGGTTATGGCACTTGATGAGAAAAGGGAAGAATTCTTTCCGCAGCTTGCCAAGTATCGTAAGAATTACAGCAACATTCTCAAACATATGGTAAACCGCATGATCTTTACCAAGGCGCTGGCAAAGTGCGAAGAACCTTATATGACCATTGATTTTGCATCCTATCAGGATATTTATATCTTTTGCGACAGCGACCCGATAGGGTATTATCTGAATTATAAACACATTCCCTATCATGCAGTGGAGGATGGTCTGGACTGCCTGAAAAATCTGGATGATGCCTATGTTGCCAACCATGGACATTTTAAGCTCAAGGCATGGTTCTCCAGACACAATCTGATTTTTATTATGAATGGATGGGGAAAATACTGTCTGGATATGGAGATCAATGACAGAAGTGTTGTGCCGACAGATTGTCCCCGCTTTGTAGAGGTGCCTCGTAAACCTTTGGAAAAGGCATTGACTTCCAGACAGAAGAAGCTGATGGTGCAGGCTTTTATTCCAGATGCGGATGCGCTGCTGGCTCAGCTGGAACCAAGATTCCCGGGAGAAGAATTTGTCATGTTCCTGACAGAACCGCATCCCGTAGATATAGAAGCCCGTAAAAAGGTATGCCTGGATATTGTGGCAAAATACGGTCAGGGATATCGGGTATTGATAAAACCGCATCCAAGAGATATGATAGATTACACGGCGCTTTGTCCGGATTGCGTAGTTCTGAAAGGACGATTCCCGATTGAAGTCATGAATATGTTCGAGGGCATACGGATCAAGAAAGCAGTATCTATTCTCACGACAGCAATGAACACGATGGATTTCGTTGAAGAGAAGATCAATCTTGGAGCCAGCTTCTGGGATGCTTATGAAGATCCCCAGAAACATGCCTTTAATAAGAAGGCTGGATTGAAGCTTGCCAATGAAGCGGAAGTGAAAAATTAGGAGTAGAAGTAAACAATGGTGAAAATATTAAAGAAAATCAATATTTTAATGGATGGCAGGCAGAAACGCCAGATGGTAGGTCTGTTCTGCATGATGGCAGTATCGGCTTTTCTGGAGACCGGGGCTGTCATGATGGTCATGGCAGTGGTAGAGATGATCATAGATCCTGATACGCTGGCACAGGGCGGGACTTATCAGAAAGTGTGTGAGATCCTGCACTTGAATGGAACAGTGGAATTCTCTGTTCTTGCAATTCTGTTTCTGATTTTCCTCTATATTGCGAAGAATTCCTTCCAGTTCTTTTTACAGAAGAGCCTGTATCATTTTGTGTATACCAATCAGTTCCATACGGCTGCAAGCCTGATGAAGAATTTTGTAAAGAGAGATTATGAGTATTATCTTAATGCGGAGACTTCGGTTATCCAGAGGAGTATTACAGCGGATGTCAGCAACATGTATGCACTGATCCAGTCAGTACTTCAGATTGCTTCAGAATCTATCGTAGCGCTGTTTCTGGTGGTGGCACTTGCCATGCAGGATCCTGTTATGACAGTTGTGATAGCAGTATTGCTTGTAGTGACACTGGTAGTGATCAAGAATATCATCAAGCCTATCATGAACCGTACAGGCAAAGAGAATCAGGATTACGGCGCGTCCATGTTTGCATGGATTGCAGAGACGATTCAGGGTATCAAGGATATTAAGGTTGCCGGTAAGGAACAGTATTTTATTAATGAATATTGTAAGGTGGGAGAAGGCTATGTAAAAGCCATGGAGCGATTCAGCCTTTTTAATAACACTCCCAAGCTTCTGATTGAGACGGTATGTATTGCAGGACTTTTGGGGTATATTCTGGTGCTGATCGTATCTGGTGCAGATGTGTCTGGAATGATTTCTTTGTTTGCAGCATTCGGTATCGCAGCGATGCGTCTTCTGCCTGCTGCCAGCAGAATCAATAACCAGCTGACCAGTATGGCATTTAATGAGCCATTCTTCTTCAATGTAAGCGATAATCTTGTAGAAGAGACCAATGAGCAGAATACAGACATCTCCTATGCAGTAGCAGCCAAGGAGAAACTGCCGGTAACAAGGGCAGTGGCTTTGGAGGATATTACCTATCATTATCCCAATTCAGATAAATTGATTTTTGACCATGCGAGCGTGACTTTCCCCATTGGACAGTCTATTGGTGTGGTAGGTGCCAGTGGTGCGGGCAAGACAACAATTATTGATATTGTGCTTGGACTTTTGAACCTGCAGGGCGGCAGAGTGCTGGCAGATGATGTGGATATACAGACACACTACAGAGAATGGCTTGCCAACGTAGGTTATATTCCACAGATGATTTTCCTCCTGGATGCAGATATTCGTAAGAATGTTGCCTTTGGTGTACCGGAAGAGGAGATTGATGATGAGAAGCTTTGGTATGCACTGAGAGAAGCCCAGCTGGATGAGTTCATCAAGACCTTGCCGGATGGAGTATACACAGGAATCGGTGAGAGAGGAATCCGGCTGTCCGGTGGACAGCGCCAGCGTATCGGTATTGCACGCGCACTCTATAATGACCCGGAGGTATTGATTCTTGACGAAGCGACTTCTGCATTAGATAATGATACTGAGGCAGCAATCATGGATTCCATTAACAGACTCCATGGTAAGAAGACATTACTTATTATTGCCCATAGATTACAGACAATCGAAAAATGCGATATTGTGTATCGTGTAGAGAACGGTGCTATTGTAAAGGAACGGTAAAAGTGAGAGGGTATGCTATATGAAATTGAGTATTATAGTACCTGTGTATAACATGGCAGCAGGAAATAAGCTACGGTTTTGTCTGGATTCCCTGGTGAACCAGACAATTGCAGATTATGAGATCATTGCAGTAGATGATGCTTCTACGGATGAATCTCTGGATATTCTGAAGGAATATGAAGCCAGATATCCATGGAAATTCCGTGCAATACAGTCTTACGAGAACAGAAGACAGGGTGGTGCCAGAAATATGGGGCTGGAGGCTGCCAGAGGCACCTGGGTCGGCTTCGTGGATTCTGATGACTGGACAGCCTATGACATGTATGAGAAGCTTGTGCGTAAGGCAGAGGAAACCGGCGCAGATGTGGTCGGATGTGATTATAATATGACGTCTGTACAGAGTATGCAGATTGGTAAGGTAGTCCCTAATAACACCATGGATCAGACAGGGATATTGAACCGGGATAAATACGCATTACTTGTCATGAACCCAGGCAGTATGGTAATCAAAATATATGCCAGAGAAGTAATAGAGGTGAACCATCTGCGTTTCCCGGAAAAGACATTCTATGAAGATAACTGCGCATCTCCTATCTGGATGCTTCATTTTACGCATTTTGAGAAGGTAGAAGAACCGCTGTACTATTATTATCAGCATGAAGAGTCTACAGTGCATGAAATCTCCATGGAGAAATGCGAAGCCAGACTTTTGATGGGCAAGAGAATGATTGAGGAAAGCCGCAAGAGAGGCTTTTACAGACAATACAGACAGGAATTTGAATTTGCTTTCAGCAAATTATACTATATGAATACTTTATTTACGTATATGATAGGTATGAAGCATCCGAGACTGGATTTTCTGAAATTAATTGCAAAAGGCATGCAGGAGGAATTCCCGGATTTCCAGAATAATCCATATTACCAGAAAGCATTTGATGAAGAACAGAAGAAGCTGGCGGCGATGCATATGAAATCCCCATTGTGGTTTTTGATCTATTATAAATTGCTATATGGATATCGAAAAATACGTGGAAAGGTATAAGTAGAGAAAGATGCAGTTCACATCCTTTACGTTTGCAGTTTTTTTCCCTGTTGTCGTTCTGATTTTTTATATATTACCCAAAAAGGCAAGGCAAATATGGCTTTTGCTTGCCAGCTACTATTTTTACATGGGATGGAATCCTAAGTATGCACTGCTGATTCTGATGTCTACAGTGATCACATATCTGTGTGGACTGGGGATTGATATGTTTTCTGCTGAAAAGAAGAGAGTACGTCAGGCAGTGCTGCTTGCAGGGATTTTGTCCAATCTGGGGATTTTGGTTTTCTTTAAGTATTTCTATTTTCTGCATGACAGTGTGGCAGCAGTAGTATCCCTATTTGGAATCCATATGAAAGCAAGCAGTCTCGATATTGTGCTTCCGGTCGGGATTTCTTTTTATACCTTTCAGGCGCTGGGCTATGTCATTGATGTATATAGGCAGCAGGTCAAGGCAGAGAAGAATTTCATCCGTTATGCACTGTTCGTGTCTTTCTTTCCGCAGCTGGTTGCAGGGCCAATTGAAAGAAGTGGTCATCTTTTATCACAGATAGAAGAAATCAGCAGGAAACCTTCCTGGAACTTCGATAAAGTGACCAGGGGGCTTCTTATGATGCTGTGGGGATATTTCATGAAACTGGTGATCGCAGACAGAGCGGCTACACTGGTAGATACCGTATTCCCAATCTATTATATGTTCGATGGCGTGGCACTGGTATTGACTATGATCATGTTCGGATTTCAGCTTTATTGTGATTTTGCCAGTTATTCAGCAATTGCCATTGGCGCCTCCTCTGTCCTTGGAATAGAGTTATGCCCGAATTTTGCAGCGCCGTTCTTTTCATCCAGTGTCAGTGAATTCTGGAGAAGATGGCATATTTCTTTAAGCTCATGGCTGAGGGATTACGTATATATTCCATTGGGAGGAAATCGTTGCTCCAGGGTGCGTAAGTACTTTAATATCATGGTCACTTTCCTGACCAGTGGTATCTGGCATGGAGCCAGCTGGCATTTTGTACTGTGGGGTGCGTTACAGGGAATTTTTATTGTGATCGGAGATATGCTAAGACCTGCTAAGACTAAATTTCATACTGTATTTCATGTGAAGACACAGAGTGTGGGATTTCGTTGTGGACAGGTCTGCATGACCTATCTGTTGTTTTTGGTTTCATTTACTTTCTTCAGAGCGCCAACAATTTCAGATGGTGTCTATTATCTGGAGAGGATTGTGCGGCATTTTGATATATGGGCATTGCTGGATGGTTCTGTATATACGCTTGGGCTGGATGCGAAAGAGATGCTGGTATTCGTGATAGCAGTGGCAATATTATGTATTGTTGACTGGTACTATCAGAAGAAAAAGGCATATTTTGATACGTTGGTGAAGAATCAGTGCCTGGCTGTGCAATATCTGCTCGTACTGGTACTTTTTGTGATGATTCTGGTATTCGGTGTATATGGAGAAGGGTACAATGCATCGGAATTTATTTATTTTCAGTTCTGATTTATCGGGTATGTTTGGGAGGAAATAAAGGATGCGGCGCAGAGTAGCAGCTATAATTCTTTTTCTGTTATTACTGGCAGGGGTAACAGGAGCAGCCGGCAAAATTGTCAGCGCAAAATTTATCAATGATTCTACTACCATGATCAATGGATTTTATGCAGAGGATAAGAACAGTATAGATGTACTGGTCGTTGGAAGCAGTAACGCATTTTGTACTATTGATCCGGTGGTACTGTATGAGGAAGAAGGAATTGCAGCCTATGATTTCTGCAGTTCTTCACAGCCGATGAATCTGTCACTTCTGTATGTAAAAGAGGCGTTTAAAAAGCAGACTCCCAAGGTGGTTGCCCTGGAAGTGAACATGATCCCGGCAGAAAACATTACGCATATTCCAGAAAACAGACTCCGTTGGGGATTGACGGATATGCCTCTTACCATGGATAAACTGAAATGTCTGTACCAGTCTCTGGGCAAAGTGGATGCAGAATATATGAGCTACGTCTTTCCTGTATTGCGCTATCATGGCAGATGGAAGGAGTTGTCCAAACAGGATTATACTTATATGTTTGCAGATAAGGGCAATTTTACGAAAGGCTATCTGGTGACGCAGGAGACCTCATCAGAGATGGTCAATTTATCAGACTATGATTCTGAAGGGGAGACCTGGATAGAGGATGACGTGGAGAACTGTGTAAAGCAGATTGCAGACCTGTGTGACCAAAAGGGCGCAAAGCTTGTGCTTTTCAAATCACCAAGGCAGGGGTGGTATCAGTATCATACCAGGGCAGTCAGGGAGCTTGCTGATAAATATGGATTGGAATATGTGGATTATAACGAATTAAAAGAAGAAATCGGGCTGGATGCGGCAGCGGATTTCCGGGATGGAGAGCATCTGAATGATTATGGCGCTGCTAAAGTGACCAGACATTTTGGAAGCTGGTTAAAGTCCAAATATGAGCTGCCTGACAGAAGAGAAGGGCAGCAGGATAACTCCTGGGATGAGGCGCTGCAGTATAAGGTAAGGCTGGATGCGGCTCCCTGTCAGGGGACATCAGATGTACACAACTGCATGGATCGGTTGGCTGGTGATGATTCTTATCTGGCGATTCTGACCTACACAGAGACTCCTGCCCACATATATCAGTGGATCTATAAAGGCGGTAAAATTGTATTTTATAAAGAGTGGACGCAGACAGGTGTAGAACATTATGTATATGATAAAGAGGATATCGTATTTGGTAAGTTGGATAGGATATATCAGGTTTTAATCAATCACATGGATTTTTACCAGATGGAAAAGCCATGGTCTGTCATTGCCTATGATACGATTACGCATTCTGTGGCAGATACAGCTTCCTTTGATGAATAACTAAGAAGTGGATTTTTTTTGACGGAAGATAGACTTTGTGGTATAGTTAAGTGTAATTATGACTTGATCAAGTCATACTATGGATGAACGTTGGAACAAGTGGAGGACAACACAATGTTATTAGATGATAAAACAATATTAATTACCGGTGGAACAGGCTCTTTTGGTAAGTGCTTTACCAAATATGTCCTGACACATTATAACCCTAAGAAGATCATCATTTATTCCCGCGATGAGTTCAAGCAGTGGATGATGCAGAATGAATTTGCAGAATATAAGGATAAGCTTCGTTTCTTTATCGGGGATGTGAGAGACTACGAGAGAATGAAGAGAGCCTTTGAAGGTGTTGATTATGTTATTCATGCAGCCGCATTAAAGCAGGTACCTGCATGTGAGTACAATCCTAATGAAGCGATTAAGACCAATGTTATCGGTGCACAGAATGTTATTGATGCATCCCTGAATATGGGGGTAAAGAAGGTAGTTGCCCTTTCTACAGATAAGGCTGTCAACCCGGTGAATCTCTATGGCGGTACTAAATTAGTATCAGACAAGCTCTTTATTGCAGCCAATGCATACTGTGGCAACAAGGATCTGAACTTCTCTATCGTAAGATATGGTAATGTAGCAGGCAGCCGTGGTTCTGTTATTCCATTTTTCCACAAGCTGATTACAGATGGTGCGGCAGAACTGCCTATTACAGATTATAGAATGACACGTTTCTGGATCAGCCTGACAGAAGGTGTGAAGCTTGTAATCAAGGCTCTGGAAGAAGCTAAGGGCGGCGAGACCTTTATCAGCAAGATTCCTTCTTTCAAGATTACAGATCTGGCGGAAGCAATGGCGCCTGGAATGAAAACTGTAGAGACAGGTATCCGTCCTGGCGAGAAGCTGCATGAGGTTATGGTAACAGCAGAGGATTCCATGACAACCTATGAATATGATAAACATTTTATTATTTATCCACAGATGTTCTGGCAGGAATCCAAGAGACCTACACCGAATGGCAAGAAGGTTGAAGACGGCTTCTACTACTCATCAGGCAATAATACAGAATGGCTGACAGTAGAGCAGATCAGAGAATTACTGAAGGATATTGACTTAGAGAAATAAAAGAGGTGCGAAGATGGATGCAGATAAGAAAATGGAGCTGCCTGCCATAGCAGGTGGTGAGCCTGTTCGCAAGACAAAATTATTTTACGGACATCAGTATATAGATGAGGCAGATGTGGCTGCTGTAACACAGGTATTAACAAGTGATTATCTTACCTGTGGACCTAAGGTAGATGAACTGGAAGCACGTCTGTGTGCCCTGACAGGGGCAAAATATGCAGTCGTATGCAGCAATGGTACGGCGGCACTGCATATTGCTGCAATGGCAGCAGGTGTAACAGAGGGGGATGAAGTGATTACAACTCCGATTACCTTTGCAGCATCTGCAAACTGTGCCTTGTATTGTGGCGCAAAGCCTGTTTTTGCAGATATCAATCCAAAGACATACAATATTGATCCTGCCAAAGTAAAAGAGAAGATCACAGATAAGACCAGGGCAGTGGTAGCAGTAGATTTTACAGGACAGGCAGTGGAGCTTGAACCATTACTGGAAATGTGCCATGAAAAAGGCATTATTCTCATTGAAGATGGTGCGCATTCTATTGGTACAAAATATAAAGGAAGACCAGTCGGCAGCATTGCGGACTTAACTACATTCAGTTTTCATCCTGTAAAGACTGTAACAGGTGGAGAAGGCGGTGCTGTATTGACTAACAGCAAAGCTCTGTACGAGAAGCTGTTGTTATACCGTTCCCATGGCATTACCAGAAAGCCGGAGCTTCTTGTACGTGAATCTGATGGTCCATGGTATTACGAGCAGATAGACCTTGGGTATAATTATCGAATTACAGATATCCAGTGTGCCCTGATTATCAGTCAGCTGGATAAAATAGAGAAATTTGCAGCCAGAAGACGACAGATTGTAGAACGTTATAATGAGGCATTTTCCCAGATACCGGAGATTGCGGTACAGCAGGAGATACCAGAGTCGGATACAACCAGACATTTATATATCCTTCGAATCAGACCTGAACTTCTGAACACAGACAGAAAGGGCTTCTTCGAAGCGCTTGCGGCAGAGAATATCTGTTGTAATGTACATTATATCCCTGTATACAGACACCCATATTATGAAAAGCTGGGATATCCTAAGGGATTGTGCCCTGAGGCAGAGAAGCTGTATGACGAAATCATCAGTCTTCCATTATATTATTCCCTGACAGATGAGGATGTGGAAGATGTTATTAAGGCAGTATCCAAGATTGCTGCATATTACAGAAAGAATTAGAGAGAAAAGCTCGGGGAACACCGGGCTTTTTCCTGCTTAAATAGAGATTATAACCAGAGAGTATGAATTACGGAAATCGAGGTAAAGAATGAAGAGCGTAGCAATCATTACAGCCAGAGGCGGCAGTAAACGAATCCCACATAAAAATATAAAGCCTTTCCTTGGAAAACCTATTCTGGAATACAGCATTGAAGCTGCACTTGGGGCAGACTGCTTTCAGGAAGTCATGGTATCTACAGATGATGAAGAGATTGCAAGGATAGCCAGGCATGCAGGAGCACAGGTGCCCTTTATGAGAAGCGAGAATACGGCAAATGATTATGCAACAACAGCAGACGTTATCTTGGAAGTATTGGAATCTTATGAGAGAATCGGGAAGAAGTTCGACCAGGTCTGCTGTATCTATCCGACAGCGCCTTTTGTAACAGCGAATGCACTAAAGACTGCCATGATGCTGCTGGAACAGGAAAAATCAGACTGCGTTATTCCTGTGGTGAAATTCTCCTTTCCACCGCAAAGATGTGTCGTCATCAATCAGGGGAGGCTGACACCTAAGTGGCCTGAGAATATGAAAGTCAGATCTCAGGATCTGGAGCCCTTCTATCATGACTGTGGACAGTTCTATTGCCTGGATGTCAGAAAATTCCAGGAACAGAAGGTTATCTGGATGAAGGATGTTGTGCCATTTATACAGGATGAAAGCACCGTGCAGGATATTGATACGCTGGAAGATTGGAAAATCGCTGAAATGAAGTATCAGATCATGCATCAGAAATAAAGGAGATAGAAGATGGAACAGGTCGTAATCAATGGAAGAAAAGTCGGAGATGGTAATCCGGCGTATATTATCGCAGAAATGTCAGCCAATCACGCAGGAAGCCTGCAAAGAGCCAAAGAAATGATACATGTGGCAAAAGAGGTAGGGGCAGACTGTGTGAAAATACAGACATATACTGCGGATACAATGACAATAGACTGCCATAACCAGTATTTTGATATTACAGAGGGAACATGGAAAGGAATCAATTTATATGAACTGTATCAGCAGGCATATACACCCTGGGAGTGGCATCAGGAGCTTAGGGATGAAGCTGCCAAGGTTGGGATTGATTTCCTGTCTACGCCTTTTGACAAGACAAGTGTAGACTTCCTCGAAGAACTGGGAATGCCTTTCTATAAGATTGCATCCTTTGAATTAGTAGATATTCCATTGTTGGAGTACATTGCATCCAAAGGCAGACCAATCATTATGTCAACCGGAATGGGAAGCCTTGAAGAGATTACGGAAGCTGTAGAAGCAATCTATGGGCAGGGCAATAAACAGCTCGTCCTGATGAAGTGTTCCAGCGCATATCCGGCTAAAGTAGAAGAAATGAACCTGAGTACTATTGTAGATCTGAAGAAGCGTTTCCGGCTTCCGGTAGGACTTTCCGATCATTCCATGGGATATTTCAGTGCTGCGACTGCTGTGGCGATGGGCGCTAATGTGATAGAGAAGCATTTCTGTATCAGCAGGGCCATCAAGAATCCGGATTCCACATTCTCCATGGAGCCTGAAGAGTTCCGTGAAATGGTCTTACAGGTGCGTGAAGTAGAGAAGGCAAAAGGCATTGTGAGCTATGGTGTTTCCAAACAGGAAGAAACCAATGCATGCTTTAGACGTTCTCTTTTTGTAGTGAAGGATGTGAAAGCCGGAGAGGCTTTTACAGAAGCGAATGTAAGAAGCATCCGCCCTGCATATGGATTAAAACCCAAGTACTATAATGAAATATTGGGAAGAAAAGCCAACAAGGCCATTCAGGCAGGCACACCACTGGCATGGGAGGATATAGAGTGAGACTGAGTTTACGGGAAGTGACAGCCAAGGATATGGATCTGCTCTACAGGTGGGCCAATGACCCAACCGTGCGGCAGAATGCTTTTCATACAGAGCCCATTCCATATGAGGATCATAAAATGTGGTTTGCCAAAAATCTGACTGACAGAGAGGTATTAATGTACATTCTGTGCTCTATATCCGCCGGTGAGAAGGAAGAACCGCTGGGACAGATACGCCTATCCATAGAAGAGGGTAAAGCATTGATCGATTATAGTGTGGATGCTTCCAGGCGTGGTCAGGGACTGGGGGCAAAAATGATTCTCATGGCAGAAGAAAAGCTCAGAGAGAGCAGAAGAGATGTGACATATTGCATCGCCCAGGTCAAATATGATAATCCGGCATCTGCAAAGGTATTTGAAAAATGCGGGTATGACGAGCAGGATATGGAACAGTATATTGAGTTTTCTAAGCGTATAGAGGGATAGAGATGAAAATAATTATTGCAACAATTAAATCCTGGAATATTGAGAGGGCTTATGCCATGCAGAAGCAATATGAAGGGATTCATGAGATTAGAATATTTACGAAGAAAGAGGATTTAACACCGGCGGCTGTATCAGAATTCCAACCGGATTATATCTTTCTGCCCCACTGGTCTTATCTGCTCTCAGGGGAGATAACAAATAACTGGAATTGTGTCGTATTTCATATGACAGATTTGCCTTACGGACGTGGAGGAAGCCCGTTACAGAATCTGATCGTAAGAGGACATAAGGATACTAAGATTTCTGCAATACAGGTAACACCCCGGTTAGATGATGGACCGGTTTATATGAAGGAAGCGTTATCACTTGAGGGTTCAGCGCAGGAGATATTTGAACGGTGTTCAGAGATTATTTTCACCAAAATGATACCTGTTTTTCTGAAGCAGGAGCTGATTCCTGTTCCACAGGAGGGAGAACCGGTGGTATTTAAACGCAGAAAACCGGAGGAGGGCAGAATTACAGAGGATATGCCGCTGGATAAGATATATGATTATATCAGAATGCTGGACGCAGAAGGGTATCCGAGAGCATATATGGATTTTGGACCATACAGGCTGGAGTTTGAGCAGGTGCAGACGACTTCAGGTGGGGAATCACTGGAAGCAAAGGTAAAGATCCATATTCGAGAAGAGTGAAAGGTAAGAAAACAGACATGAAGAAGATATTGGTAGTAGCAGCACACCCGGATGATGAAATTCTGGGAGTAGGAGCAACAGTTGCAAAGCATGCGGCACAGGGAGATGAAGTGTATGCACTGATTCTTGGGGAGGGACAGACCTCAAGGGGAGAGCATAGAGAGGATATCAGTGCAGACGTTGTAAAGGAGCTGCATCAGAATACACTGGAAAGTGCAGAGAAAGTAGGTTATAAAGAGGTCTATTTTGCAGATTTCCCTGACAACCGTTTTGATCAGGTAGATTTACTGGACGTTGTAAAGGCAGTAGAGCATAAGATAAAAGAAATCCAGCCGGAGATCATATATACGCATTACAGCGGAGATCTGAACATCGATCATCAGTATACCGCAAGGGCGGTGTTGACAGCCACCAGACCGATAGGGGATTACCCTGTAAAGGAAATCTACGCCTTTGAGACATTATCTTCTACAGAATGGAACTTTGATTACAGTGCACAGCCTGCATTCTGTCCGAATGTGTATGTGGATATTACGCAGTTCTATGCCAATAAGGAAGCAGCAATGAAATGCTATGTGTCTGAGCTGTGCGAGTATCCTCATCCAAGGTCTCTGGAGGGAATGGATGTGCTGTCAAGGACACGAGGAATAGCCGCAGGAATGAACAGAGCAGAGGCATTTATGCTGATTCGAAGCATGAGATAATCAAAGAAACAAATTATACATTTACAGGTATAAAGTGGGTGAAAGGTTATGTATATTATACGGGCGGATGGGAATACGGCGATTGGAATGGGGCATGTCATGAGGTGTCTGTCCATAGCGGATGCCATGAAGGATAGGAATATAGAACCGGTATTTATGACGGCTGATAATGACTGTGTAGCCATGATCGGGGACAGAGGCTTTGAAGTCTGTGTATTAGGGACTGATTACCGTGACATGGAATCAGAGCTTCCTCTGATCAGAGAATTCCTGAGGCAGAGGACGAAGGACGTTGATGCTTCTTCTGTCATTCTGGTAGACAGCTATCAGGTGACTTCAAAATATTATGAAGAATTACGTACAATGGCAAAGGTAGCATGCCTGGAGGATATGGGGCAGTCCTATCCGGTAGATCTGCTGGTCAATTATAATATTTATGGACCAAAGCTTGTATATGATAATAAAATAACACACGCTACTTTATTGGGAACCGAGTATCAGCCACTGCGCAGGGGATTTCAGCAGGATATGCAATATGATATAAAGGATAAAATAACAGATGTAATGATAACAACCGGAGGAAGTGATCCTTATTTTGCTGCCAGAGCTTTTACAGATACTTTCCTGTCTGAAAAAGAATTGGAGAAGTCACAGATCAGATATCATATCATTAGTGGTCCTTTTAATACTCATGGTGAAGAGCTGCATAAGCTATATGATGAGAATCCCTGGGTGGAGATTCATGAGCATGTGACCTGTATGAAAGAAATCATGAAGCAGTGTGATGTGGTATTATCTGCAACAGGAAGCACCATTTATGAAGTCAGTGCCCTGGGAGTACCGCTGATTGCCTTTTATTTTGCAGAGAATCAGAGGCAGGGAGCAGAGATGTTATCTGAAATTACACATGTTATTAATTGCGGAAATTATGCAGATGACGCTGAACAGACAGTAGGAAATGCGGTAAATGCACTGTTAAAATGTGTGAAGGATAAAGAGTACCGTGAAACATTATACCATGAGGAGAGAAGCCTCGTAGATGGGCAGGGAGCAGCCAGAATTGCACAGGCGTTGATAGATTTGACAAAGTAGCAACGAAAACGGAAAGGCATAATCATATGAAGAAGAAAGACAGACAAATGAATTATGAATTGTTACGTATCATTGCCATGTTGATGATCGTATGTCTCCATTACCTGAGTAAGGGCGGAGCATTGGGAGATCCAAAGCAGGAACTTACAACAAATGGATATCTTGCCTGGCTGATAGAAGCCTTCTGTCTTGTGGCTGTGAATGTGTATGTACTGATCAGCGGTTACTTTGGCGTAGATTCCCAGAATTTTACAATACGTAAGCCCTTTAAAATCTGGAGACAGGTATGGTTCTACTCAGTTACAATCGGATTGATCATGCTTATAACGGGAGCAGCGTCTTGGAATCTGTATCAGGGAATGACTTATGTGTTCCCGGTTGTTACCGAGCATTACTGGTTTGCAACGGCATATTTACTGTTGTGTCTGCTGATGCCTTTTCTGAACGCAGGTGTAGAGAATCTGGATCAGAAGACCTTTCAGTGGATTCTGATAGGCATGTTGCTTGTATTCAGTGTGGCTAAGACAGTATTGCCTATGCAGCTGCCATGGGATCATAAGGGATATGATGCATTCTGGTTCGTATTTCTGTATCTGACAGGAGCGTATCTGAAGAAATATAAGATCTCAGGAGGCATTAAGTGGCTTTTCGTCTATGTCACAGGTGTATTTGCCATTTATCTGAGCTTTCTGATGCTTCAGGCGGTTTATCTGAAGCTGGGTAAGCTGGGGGATTTTATTTCTTATAGTTATTCTTATAATTATCTCTTCACTTATGTGGCATCCGTTGGTCTTTTCCTGGCTTTTGCCAGTGTGGGGAAGAACTGGAAAGAGAAGACACAGAAGATAATTTCTACGCTTGCCGGGGCTACATTTGGAGTCTATCTAATACATGAACATGTAGAGCTGAGAGGTCTATGGAAGATGCTGTTTCACTGTGAAAGCTATGCGCATGGCTCCACGGGAATGTTCCTGTTACATATGCTTGGAACTGTATGTGTCGTATATGTAGTCTGTACCATAATTGAACTGTTGCGGCAGAAAATAACGGAATTGCTGACAGATGCCATTGGAAAGAATAAGTAGAAAGGCATGGATATGAACATGAAACAGAATAAGATATATGGATTCTTACAGAAGTGGATACCTGTCCTGATTCTGTTATTGTATCCATTGCGAAAAGTCAATACAGGTATTGATCTGATGGATGGTGGCTATTCACTGGGAAATTATCGCTTCTTCACAACGATGAATCAGGTATGGAAGCTGGCGACCTATCTGGCGAATGTCCTTGGAGCCGCATTGTCCAGACTGCCTTTTGGAAATACGTGGATTGGCATGAACGTGTATACAGCACTTCTTACAGGCATTACTGCCGCAGGCGCTTATTGTGTATTAAGAAAAAGACTGCAGCATCCAGTCCTCATATGGCTTGGTGAAATGCTGGCATTATCCCTTTGCTGGGCACCGCCTACAAATCTGTATCAGTATTTGGGATATTATCTGATGACAGCAGCTGTATTGGTTCTGTATCATGCCTTAACCAATAAAAATAACATATGTTACATTATAGCAGGAATCATTCTGGGACTGGCTGTGGGAGTGAGAATGCCAAACATTACCTATGCGGCATTGATTCTTCCAGTGTGGTATTACGCATGGCTTACAAAGGACAGGGACTGGTTTATCCATACGCTTTACTGTATTGGAGGCTATGTACTGGGATTGCTTGTTCCTCTGGGTGTGATTGTGTTCAAATATGGAGTACAGGCTTATCCGGAGATGATAGCGTCCTTATTTGGTATGACAGATACAGCTACGGATTATAAGCCTACATCAATGATTATGGCTATGTTTGGAGATTATATACAGTATAGTGTATGGCTGATTCTGTTCCTGCTTTATCTTTTGGCTGGTTTGGTGTTGTTTAGAATAGCCAGTGGTAGATTTGTAAAGGTGAAAAAGGTATTATACCTGTTAGGGCTGGCAGTGATTCTTCGATTCTGCTATGGGCATGGAATGTTTGGATTTGACTATACAGGATATTTCTCCATGTATAAATGGGTGACGGTTTATCTGCTGATTGTGATTACACTATGTATATATTGTCTTATTAATTCTAAAATATCACAGCAGCAGAAACTGTGGTCAGCCTTTATGCCGGTTATCATATTCATTACTCCGCTTGGCAGTAATAATGGATTGTATCCGATTATCAGCAATTTATTTATCATGGCACCGGTGTCTTTTGTATTTCTCTATGAGATATTTAAGAATGTTCGTGAAGAATATGTCTTTGTGTGCAAAAGCATGGTGATATTTATCATTGGGTGTACCTTTGTACAATGCTTTCTGTTTGGTGTATTTTTTCATTTCCATGATGCATTGCCAAAGGGCGAACAGTATGTAAAGACAGAGATTCCTGGAAGTATATCCACGAAGAATATGTATACCACTGTGGATAAAAAGGAAGAATTAGAGGCGCTTGGTGGATATCTTACCCAGAATCATTTAACAGAGAAAAAGGTATTGCTTTATGGGGAGATTCCAGCAATTTCCTATATTTTTGATATGGAACCTGCGGTCTATACCACATGGGCAGACTTACGTTCTAATACGTTGGAACGATTACAGGCAGATCTGGATGCGATTACGGCAGACTATCCTGTGGTCATTGTGACAGATGCAATTGGACAGGAATTGTCAGGCAATACTTCTTATGTGGATGAGAAGCTGGATGCAATTGCACAATTCTTAAGTAGAGGAAATTATCAGTGCAGCTATGCGCAGAAGGGTTATTGCGTATATACATCACAGTAATCAGAAAACTTTGGGGATTGCACGGATTTGCAAGGAAATTTGCTGCTTCGCAGCGCAAATCAGGCGTGGGAAACGCTTTAATTAGCGTTTCCATTGCAAAATATGTAAAAAGTGTGTAAGATAGGTACAACAGTTTACAACATGAAAAAGATATGATTCTGGCGTAAAAGACAGATAGCGCAGGAACGGAGACGACTATGATTAATTTTAACGTACCGCCCTATACAGGGAAAGAAATAGAATATATAAAACAGGCAGTAGAGAATCAGAAAATCTGTGGAGATGGTCCTTTTACGAAGAAATGTAATGAATGGATCGAGAAAAAAACAGGAACGACGAAATGTCTTCTGACTCCCTCCTGTACACAGGCAACAGAGCTGGCAGCATTGCTTGCAGATATAAAAGAAGGCGATGAAATCATTATGCCGTCTTTTACTTTCGTATCTACGGCAGATGCTTTCGTGCTTCGTGGAGCCAAGCCCATATTCGTAGATATCAGACCAGATACCATGAATATAGATGAGACCAAAATTGAAGAAGCGATTACAGAACGTACCAAAGCTATTGTACCTGTTCATTATGCAGGTGTAGCCTGTGAAATGGACACGATTATGGACATTGCAGCCAGACATCATCTTATGGTTATAGAGGATGCAGCACAGGGCATTATGGCTTCCTATAAAGGACAGGCTCTTGGAGCAATCGGAGATTTTGGGTGCTTTTCCTTCCATGAGACGAAGAATGTAAGTATGGGAGAAGGCGGCGCAATTCTTATTAAGGATGCCAAATATATTGAAGATGCAGAGATCATCCGTGAGAAAGGAACCAATCGTTCCAAATACTTCAGAGGTCAGATTGATAAGTACACTTGGGTGAACTATGGTTCGTCTTATCTTCCAAGTGACATGAATGCTGCTTATCTGTGGGCACAGCTGGAACTGGCACAGGAGATCACAGATGCCAGACTGGCACGCTGGAACCAGTACAATGAATTGTTACAGCCTTTAAAAGAGCGTGGTATACTGGAGCTTCCGACAATACCGGAAGGCTGTGTACACAATGCACATATGTATTATGTGAAAACAAAAGACATTGAGGAACGCTCACGCCTGATTGATTTCCTGAAAGAAAATGGAATCTGGGCAGTCTTCCATTATATTCCTCTTCATACTGCACCGGCAGGACTGAAATTTGGCGAATTCAGGGGTGAAGACGTTTATACAACCAAAGAAAGTGAAAGACTGCTTCGTCTGCCTATGTTCTATAAGCTGACAGAAGCAGAAGTTGATTATATCGTAAGCAAGGTGAAGGAGTTCTACCACGTATCATGAAGAACCAGAGCAGAGTTTTAAACGGCAGGCTCTGGAAGATTCTGATATTTATGGGAATCATGGTTGCCTGCCTGGCAATTCGTTTTGATTTTTATTATGATTTGAATGATGATACTGCAATCAGAGATATTCTCTCAGGCAGATACACGGGAGAACCCAGTGGATATTGCATACAGATGCTGTATCCGCTGGGATGGCTGATTGCAGCCACTTACAGAGCCATTCGCAAGATTTCTTGGTATGGCTTGTTTTTGTGCGCATGTCAATTTGGTGTATTGGCATTGATTGCATGGAGACTGCTTTCAGTTACGAAAAAGGTATGGTTACAGGTAATCCTGCTCATACTGGAAGGCGTACTGGCATTTGGACTGATGGGAAGAGAACTGGTTATTTTACAGTACAGTGTGACCAGTGGCTTGTGCATGGCAGGGGCAGTATTCTGGTATCTGACAACTCCAAGAGACCAGAAACCGGCGCCGTATTTAAGGGGGAATCTGGCAGCAGTCGTGCTGGTATTGATTGCGTTTATGATCAGAACAGAAGTATGTATGATGCTTCTGCCTTTTCTGGCGTTAGCAGGTCTGAGCCAGTGGTCGAAGGAAACAAAGCCTTTTGCAGGGACAAATGTAAGAAAATATCTTATGGTAGCCGGCAGTGCTTTCCTGGGAATATTGATTTTATATTCCATAGACAGCTTCGCATACCGGTCAACTGAATGGAAGAGCTTTCGGGCTTTCTTTGATGCCAGAACGAATTTATATGATTTCTATGGAATACCGGACTATGACCGGAATGAAGAATTTTATCAGTCCATAGGACTGTCCAGGGAATCCTACACATTGCTGCAGAACTATAATTTCGCGCTGGATGATTCTATTGACGAAAGTTTATTAGAGAGAATTGCACAGTATCAGAGGGAGAATGCAGGAAATGGCGGTACGTTGTACCGGATGGATGGATTTGTCTGCAAGAATAGTCCAAAGGAAGCGCTGTGGTTATATAAACAACATCTTCTGACAGTGGAGAATGGAATAAAGACCGGCATTATACTGGCAGCATATCTGCTGTATTTCTTGCTGGCTTCCGGTAGGAGAAAGAGCGGCTGCTGCTGGAGAGTATTGTCACTGTTTGTCATACGCAGTGCGTTATGGATGTATCTGTATATGGTAAATCGTGTGCTTACCAGAGTGACAGTGCCATTGTTAATCATGGAGTTTGCACTGCTGGCGGGCTGGATCATACAGGAGATTCAGACCTTGGATACATCTTCTCGGTTCAATATCATGAAGGTATCTGGAGTTATCACATTGCTGGGGCTGTGTGGACTTATGGGAACTGTGATTAATATGGAGAATACAGGGAAAGAATACGATATGAGACTGGAGGCAGATGCCAGATGGAATACTTTGACAGAATATTGTAGTCATAATCCGAAACAGTATTATTCCATTGATGTGTATTCTTCTACTTCTTATCAGGGAACACCTTATGCAGATAAAATATTTGCTGCATCTGATAATCAGTATACAAATTATGATATCTGTGGCGGCTGGATTGCCAAGAGTCCGCTAACGAGGGCAAAACAGGAAAGAGCAGGATTTAAGGGACTTGAGGAAGCATTATTGACAGGACAGGCATTGTTTGTTGCAAAACCGGATTCGGACGTAAGCTGGCTTGGCGCATATTATCAGAACCGGGGCAAGACAGTAGAGCCTAAAGTGACAGATCAAGTGAAGTCTGCAGACGGAGAAACGATATATCTGATATATCAATTACAGTAGCAGATAATTATTGGAGGAAAACATGGAACAGGTAAGACAAGACCTCAGATTAGAGGGATCACAGATATATTTACGGCAAATAACGGTAGAAGATACGGATATCGTACTGAAATGGAGAAATGATCCGCAGGTTGTGAAGAATTTTATCTACCGTAAGCCCATAAGCCGTGAGGAACACCTGGACTGGATTCATAATAAAGTGGAAAAAGGACTGGTAATACAGTTTATTGTGTGTGATAAAGAGAATGATAAGCCGTTGGGGTGCGTATATCTGCAGAATTTTGATACAGTCTGTAACAAGGCTGAATGGGGCATTTTCTTTGGCAATGAAGGAGCAAAAGGCAAGGGAATCGGAACACAGGCCGGTAAAATTCTTATGCATTATGCCTTTCATGAGTTAAAGCTTCATAAAGTCATGGGAAGAGTACTGGCGTACAATCAGGCAAGTATACGTGTCCATGAGAAGATGGGGGGTATACATGAAGCATATTTAAAAGATGAGCTTTATCTGGATGGCGAGTATGTGGATGAAATTTTCTTTGGTTTTACCAAGGAAAGTACAGATGCCGTATATGGGGAAGAAGATATAACTCATACAAAGGTCAGCTTTGTGATTCCCTGTTACCGCAGTGCACGTACTATCGAAGGCGTGGTAGATGAAATCAGAGAGACTATGGAACAAATCCCTGAGTACGTATATGATATTGTACTGGTAAATGACTGTTCACCGGACAATACATTTGAAGTAATCCAGCAGTTATGCAGCAGGTATGACAATATAACAGGTATTGATTTTGCAAAGAATTTTGGACAGCATGCAGCACTTATGGCTGGGCTTCGGAATGCAGATGGTGATATTGTAGTATGCCTGGATGACGATGGACAGACTCCGGCAAACGAAGTGGGAAAGCTTCTTGCAGGACTGGAACAGGGACATGATGTTGTATATGCAAGCTATGGTGATAAGAAACATAGTGCATTTCGCAATTTCGGCACATGGATGAATGATATCATGACCAGAGTTATGCTTGGAAAACCCAGGGAATTACATGTAACAAGTTACTTTGCAGCAAAGAGATATATCGTGGACAGTATGTTACAGTATGAAAACAGTTATCCTTATGTAATTGGTCTGGTATTACGGGCTACAAAGAATATCATCAATGTACCGGTAAAGCACAGAAGCCGTGAAGTGGGGAGTTCAGGTTACACGATGAAGAAGCTGCTCGGTCTCTGGTTCAACGGATTTACTGCGTTTTCCATTATTCCATTGCGGGTGGCTACTATGGCAGGCGCAGTTTTTGCTTGTGCGGGCTTTTTATATGGCATTTACACTGTAATCAAGAAGTTTGTGAATCCGGCAGTACCCATGGGCTTTAGTTCAACAATGTCTGCCATTGTATTTATTGGTGGTATGCTGATGTTGATGCTGGGACTGGTAGGAGAATATATAGGAAGAATCTACATCAGTATTAATCATTCTCCACAGTATGTGATCAGAGAGCTGGTAGGCAATGCGGAAGAAAAGCATACTGTACGCTAACGTTGTATTCATATTTTGATTGTGATATACTACGAGAAGCATAAGATAACCTATGTCAGAGAGGAGCAATAGATTGAAGCAACTGACCCACACATGGAATCCTAACTATATAAGAAGAAATACGGTTATTCAGATAGTTATCGTATCCCTTGCTTTTCTCATGCTGATCAGAGTCTGGCCATGCAATCTGGTAAAGACACATCATGTGTCAAAACAGAAGGCAGTTACGAACTACAAGGAATTATCCGGTGATCCTTTCACCAATTCAGATAAGAAGCTGCAGACAGTCACATTTATCGGAAATCATATTGAGCAGATAAAAATATATCTATCCTGTTCTTCCTATCAGGAGGGAGACAGGGTTTTATTCCGACTGTATAATGAAGAGTTCTCCTGCATATATGAACAGGACTATGCATGCAGCAGGATAGCCAGAGAACATATGCTTGTGGCAACACCGGATATGGATGTGGATTTGGAGCATTTATATTATTATGAGGTAATTGTACCGGAAGAAGTATCGGCAGTTCTTAAAATCGCATATGCTGATAACAGTCTGTTGTCTCAGGATGAGAATGGAATCTTATATATTGATGGTATTATAAATGAAAGCAGCTCTCTGATTGCGGATTTCAGATATAGTAATAATCTGTCTGCTGTTGGGATGATTTTATGTGATTTGCTGATTATTTTATGTGCAGTATTGTGCTATGTGGGAATATTCTATATTCTGGACCGATTGGATGAATATCTGCCGGAGGTTATCCGTTATGGCAGATGGATTGCTACCGGATTTGGTGGTATGTTTGCGATTGTTGTATTTATTCTGGCAGTAATCCGTAATATATTCGGCGGTGAGGCAGCAGATCGTATTGTTTATACCATAGGAATATTGGTCGGACTTGGCTGGTATATGTGTGCAATATGGATACCAAGAGATCCAAGGAAGCCATCCAGGCTTGCTCTTGATGCACAGATGTCCCTGATTTGGCGCAATTATATTCAGGTGGTATGTTTTGGATTTCTTTTCTATGCATTGTGTATGTATGTCAATGCAGACAGAGAGTATTATCATGATACGAATACAAGGTGGATGTTGATATTTCTAGGAATCGCTTTTTTAATGATTCGCTCAGAAAAGGAGCTACTTCATATCCCTGCGTATATATGGACAGGAGTTTCTGTAATAGGAGCATGTATCTACTGCTTTGGATTTACAGATCCTCAGGAGCAGTATCTTGCCAGACTGACAGCCGCAGTTGTGGTTGTATGGGGTAATGTGATAATCAATGCGCTGATGCAGTGTAAGAGGCAGATGTGGAAGAACATTCATAAGCCCTTTGCACTGCTTTGGCTTGTGTTTGCGGTATTTATGGTCATAAACCGATATGGAAAAACATGGCCCTTTACAGCAACGTTGCCATTTGCTGTACTATTGTTGTATAATCTGAGTACAGCACAGAAGAGTAGATTGTTGAAGAATTTTACGAATGGACTGATATTAAGCTTTGGGCTGGTGGTATTGTTCAGCCTGCACCACAGACCATACCATTACTGGATGCGCTATAGGTACAATATGATATTCCATACAGTAGCAAGTACGGGAATGTATCTTTCAACAGTATTTGCAGCGGTGATTGCAAAGCTTTTGTGCAAGTGGAGATATGATCAGTTTAGCTGGAAAAAATCAGTGGACGAACTGTTTATTCTGGGAGCAGTGAGTGCTTTTACATTATTCACCATGTCCAGAACAGCAATGCTAACGATGGCTGTTACATTTGTATGTGTTATGATACTGAGACAATGGGTATACAGGTTTCACATTCAAAGATTTGCAATGGAAATAGGGGTGTTATGCATAACTGTACTGCTGTCATTTCCGTTTGCATATTCGGTACTTAGAATGGTGCCGGCTGTTGTAAATGATCCCATTCGATATGATCTGGAACCACAGGATAGTTCATTTATGATTTATGAGGGTGATTCAGTTGATTCAGACAAATATATGAATGTTAAGCGTTTCTTTGATGTATTTCTGAATCGGTTTGATAATGGAGAAGCAAGAAATATACAGATACAACCATCTGAAAAGGCATTGCTTGCATATATAGGAAGGGATAAGCTCCCGGTTGCAGTAAATGATTCTGAGGATAAATATGTTTTAGAGAGTACAGCGGATATATCCAATGGAAGATTTGAGATTTTCTTGGCGTATCTGGAACGACTGAATTTAGCAGGGCATGATAAAATGACAGCAGAGGGAACAGATTATGGACATGCCCATAATTCCTATATTCAGGTAGCATATGATTTTGGAATTATTGCAGGGGTTGTATTTTTAGTGCTTTGCGCTTATACTTTGATACAGTCAGTATTATTATTTAAGAAGCAAGGTAACAAATATGGTATATTTATTGTTCCATTTGCATTGATAGTAAATTTTGGATTTATGAGTGTAACGGAATGGGCATTTCACCCATGCATTCCAGCTGGGTTTTGCTTCCTTTTCGTACAGATGCTGCTTATGCAGGAGGGGAAAACGAATAAGGGTTAACGTGGAGATGAAACTATGAAAATATGGAATCGTTTCAATAGTCAGATAGTGCACAGAAGAATTGTGCTGATTATATTTGACATTATGACAGTATGTGTTTCAAGCATTATACCATTATGGCTTCGTTTTATTGACGAAGAGACAATCCCCGATGTTTATATAGGATCGGCATGGGATTTTTTATTGATCAATATCGTGATAACATTGATCATATTTTATTTATTTAAACTATATCAAAGCTTATGGGCATTTGCAGGACCAACGGAGGCACAGAACATTGTGGCTGCGTGCTTTTTGTGTGCAGTATTAAACTATGGTGGAATGAAGCTTCTGAGATTTCCGATTCCACGTAGTTATTTCTTTATGTATGCACTGGTATTGACTGCAATCACAACGTTTGGAAGATTTTCTTATCGTTTTATACGAAGTATCAAACACAAAGCCCAGAATAAGAAGAATGCATCCAAGGTCATGGTCATTGGCGCCGGAGAAGCCGGCAATACAGTGATCAAGGAGCTGGTAAACAGTACGTACTGTACCATGTCCGTGAAATGTATTATTGATGATAACTCTAACAAGTGGGGGCAGTTCATACAGGGAATTAAAATTGTAGGTGGCAGAGACAAAATCATAGAAAGTGCTGCTTTTTATGGTATTGATGAGATTATTATTGCGATTCCATCGGCTAATCGTGCAACTATGCGTGAACTGGTCGAGATCTGCAAGGAGACTAACTGCAAGCTGCGTACCCTGCCGGGAATTTATCAGTTGGTAAATGGAGAGGTGAATGTCAGCAAGCTCCGTGATGTAGACGTGGAAGATCTGCTGGGCAGAGATCCAATCAAGGTAGATATGGAATCTATCTATAATTATGTTAAAGGTAAAATCATTCTGGTAACAGGTGGTGGCGGATCTATTGGTAGTGAGCTGTGCAGACAGATTGCAGGACATGACCCGAAACAGCTGATCATTGTAGATATCTATGAAAATAATGCTTACGACATTCAGCAGGAATTAAAGTATAAGTACCCTGAGCTTGATCTTGTAGTGCTGATTGCTTCAGTTCGTAATACAAACCGCATGAATTATATCATGGAGAAATATCATCCTGATATCATTTACCATGCGGCTGCGCATAAGCACGTACCACTTATGGAGGATAGCCCTAATGAAGCGATTAAGAATAATGTATTTGGTACCTGGAAGACAGCGCAGGCAGCAGTACAATATGGTGTTAAGAAGTTTGTGATGATCTCCACAGATAAGGCTGTGAATCCGACCAATATTATGGGAGCCTCCAAGAGAATCTGTGAAATGATCATTCAGACCTACAATCGGCATTATGATACGGAATTTGTAGCAGTACGTTTTGGTAATGTACTGGGAAGTAATGGCAGTGTGATTCCTTTATTTAAAAGACAGATTGCAGCAGGTGGACCGGTTACTGTTACCCATCCTGACATTATCCGCTATTTCATGACGATTCCAGAAGCGGTATCGCTGGTATTGCAGGCGGGTGTTTATGCAAAGGGTGGAGAGATTTTTGTATTGGATATGGGAGAACCTGTAAAAATATTGGATCTGGCTAAGAACCTGATTCGTCTTTCCGGCTATAAAGTAGATGAAGATATTAAGATAGAGTTCACAGGACTTCGTCCTGGTGAGAAGCTTTATGAAGAATTGCTCATGAATGAAGAAGGCTTGACAGATACAGAGAACAAGCTGATTCATATCGGTAAACCGATTGAATTCGATGAAGTGAAGTTCTATGCACAGTTATATAATCTGGAAAAGGCTGTGGACATGGAATGCGAAGATGTACGACCGATGATTCAGGAAATCGTACCTACGTATGTTCCGAAGAAACAGCAGTAAAATAAAAGGAGCTGGTATTATGTATCAGAAACAGTTTGATAAATTTGAACAGAAAGTATGGCTCAGTTCACCTACCATGCATGGTGAAGAACTTGAGTATATCAAAGAAGCCTTTGACACGAACTGGATGTCTACAGTTGGTAAGAACATAGACGAGACCGAAAGAATGGCATGCGAGAAGGTAGGCTGCAAATATGCGGTTGCTTTATCCGCGGGAACAGCGGCTCTTCATATGGCAGTGAAGCTGGCGGGCGTTAAGCCGGGACAGAAGGTTTTCTGTAGTGATATGACTTTTGATGCCACGGTGAATCCGGTTGTATATGAAGGCGGAGTTCCTGTTTTTATTGATACAGAGTATGATACCTGGAATATGGACCCTGTAGCTTTGGAAAAGGCATTTGAGATATATCCTGATGTAAAAGTGGTAGTAGTAGCACATTTATATGGTACACCAGGAAAAATAGACGAGATCGCGGCGGTTTGCGAGAAGCATGGTGCCGTGATTATTGAAGATGCTGCAGAATCCTTTGGAGCAACTTATAAAGGGCAGCAGACAGGTACATTTGGTGCTTATAATGCTATTTCCTTTAATGGAAATAAGATCATTACAGGTTCAGCAGGTGGCATGTTCCTTACAAACAGTAAGGAAGACTGTGAAAAGGTCAAGAAATGGTCTACACAGGCAAGGGAAAATGCTCCGTGGTATCAGCATGAGGAGCTGGGATACAATTACAGGATGAGTAATGTAATCGCCGGAGTCATAAGAGGTCAGCTGCCACATCTGGAAGAGCATATTGCACAGAAGAAGGCAATTTATGAAAGATACCAGCAAGGCATAAAGGATTTACCTGTTACCATGAACCCTTATAATGCTGAGGATTCAGAACCCAATTTCTGGTTATCCTGTCTGATTATCAATCCGGATGCTATGTGTAAGCAGGTAAGAGGAGAATGTGAAGCCTTATATCAGCCGGAACATGGTAAGAGCTGCCCGACAGAAATCCTGGATGCAATCGCATCTATCAACGCAGAGGGCAGACCTATCTGGAAGCCTATGCACATGCAGCCGATTTATAGAATGAACGGATTTGTCACAAGGGAAGGTAATGGCAGAGCTAAGACCAATGCATATATTAAAGGTGGTTCTGTAGGAAAAGATGGAAGACCATTAGATGTAGGTATGGATATTTTCCAGAGAGGCTTATGTCTTCCAAGCGATAATAAAATGACAGAGGAACAGCAGGATAGAATCATTGAAGTAATCAAGGCTTGTTTTGAATAAAGACAGGAATAGAGGATAGGAAGGATTACAGAATGTATCGCAAGGTTATAAAAAGAGTATTAGACATTATTATTTCATTAGCAGCGCTTATTATTCTGAGTCCTGTTCTTTTGGTTGTGGCGATTCTGGTCAGATGTAAGCTGGGAAGCCCTGTCATTTTCCATCAGGAAAGACCGGGATATCACGAGAAGATATTTAAACTGTGTAAATTCCGTTCCATGACAGATGAAAGAGATGCAGAGGGCAACCTTTTGCCAGATGCAGTACGACTTACAAAATTTGGTAAAATATTGAGGGCTGCCAGTCTGGATGAACTTCCTGAATTATGGAATATTTTAAAAGGTGATATGAGCCTGATTGGGCCAAGACCTTTACTGGTAAGCTACTTACCTTATTATACAGAAGAAGAACAGCTTAGACATACGGTACGTCCGGGGCTTACGGGCCTGGCTCAGGTCAGTGGCAGAAATCTGCTTGACTGGGACAGAAGAATTGCAAAGGATGTAGAATATGTGAAGAATCTGTCCTTTGCAATGGATGTGAAGATTTTCTTCCTGACAATAAAGAAGGTATTTGTTCATGAAGATATTGCAGTTGATACAAATCAGGCGGAGGGAAATTTTGCTGAAATCAGAAAAGCCCGTCTGGAAGCCGAAAGGGGTAAAGCATGAATCTATTGATATTAAGCTGTGGTACAAGAGACAAAGTAGTGCAGTATTTTAAGAAAGCATTTGCTGGAGAAGGAAGAATTGTATGTACAGATGCCAGTCCTTATGCTCCGGCATTGTATGAAGGAGATGCACATTATATTGTTCCAAGAATTACAGAACCGGGATATATGGACATCATACTGGATATCTGTCGTAAAGAGCAGATTACAGGAGTCTTGTCATTGATTGATCCTGAATTATCTCTGATTGCACAGCATAAAGATGAATTTGAAGCCCTTGGAACTACGGTAATTGGTTCTTCCTACGAATTATGTGAGAGAACCTTGAATAAATGGGCTCTTTATCAGTGGATGTGTGAGCATGGATATGCCTGCGCCAAATCTTACATTGATTTAGAGGCATTTTATCAGGTGCTGGAAGCGGGAGAAGTGCAATACCCTGTATTTGTGAAGCCCATGAAGGGCAGTGCCAGTCTGCATATTGCCAAGGCAGAGGACAAAGAAACAGTAGAATTGTTATATCATCATGGAGAACAGATGATGATACAGGAATTCATGGACGGACAGGAAATAGGAGTTGACTGTTACATTGATATGATCAGTGGAGAAGTAGTTTCTATTTTTACGAAGAAGAAGCTGGTCATGAGAGCAGGAGAGACAGATAAAGCTGTGTCTTTTGCAGATGACAGATTATTTGAACTCATAGAGAGATTCGTGAAAGAAAGCGGATTCAGAGGTCAGATAGATATTGATGTGTTTGAAAAAGACGGTGTCTACTATATATCAGAAGTAAATCCTAGATTTGGAGGAGGATACCCTCATGCATATGCCTGTGGTGCTGACCATATGACACTGATTCGTAACAATCTGGCAGGAATTACAAACGAGAGGCATATTGGCGAATATCAGACAGGAAAGGTCATGATGAAATATAATGAAATCATGATAATAGATGAAGTGTAGGAGTAACCACATGAAAAGGATATTAATACTTGCCAATTCTGCAAGCGGGTTGTATGATTTTAGAAACGAGCTGTTGCTGCGTCTGCTCAAGGAAGGATATGAGGTACATATCAGCCTGCCTGATGAGGATAAAGTCCCGGAGCTTGTCGCAGAAGGCTGTAAAGTATATCATACGCCGTTAGACAGAAGAGGGATGAATCCTGTCAGAGATATGAAACTGATGCGGGCATATGATCGACTGCTTGCACAGATTAAGCCCGATGTAGTACTGACCTATACCATAAAACCTAATATATATGGCAATTTGTGCTGCAGACGCCGACATATTCCTTATCTGGTAAATATTACAGGGTTGGGCTCTGTATTTGAAAATGGCGGTATGGTACAGAAATTAGTAGTATTTCTGTACAAAAGGGCATTAAAATCAGCATCCTGTATCTTTTTCCAGAATGAAACGAATCGGGCTATTTTTGAAAAATATGGAATCAGAGGCAAAAAATCAAGACTTGTATCAGGTTCCGGTGTGAATCTGGAAAGACATTGTGCAGAAGAATATCCTGCACAGACAGAACCTGTCAGATTCCTGTATGTTGGCAGACTTATGAAGGAAAAAGGCATAGAGGAATTATTATACGCTGCCAAGGCAATGAAGCAGGAATATCCTGATGTAATATTTGAACTGGTAGGTTATTATGAAGATGATTACAAATCTATCATAGAACAGTATGAAAAAGAAGGAATTGTCACCTTGACCGGTTATCAGAAGATTATGCATCCTTATTATCAAAAGGCGTGGGCAGTTCTGATGCCGAGCTATCATGAAGGAATGTCCAATGTGGTATTAGAGGCAAGCGCAACGGCAAGACCTGTGCTGGCTTCAGATATTCCAGGATGCCGTGAAGGATACGACGAATGCATAACAGGATTTGGATATCCGGCAAGAGACAAAGAGGCACTGCTTGGAGCCCTTCGTAAATTCATGGCTCTTTCTTATGAAGAGAAGAAACAGATGGGACTTAATGCCAGAGCCAAAATGGAGCGTGAATTCGACCGTCAACAGGTCGTCAATGCATATATAGAAGAAATCACGTCATTGTAAAAATGGAGGAAAAGAAAATGAGTTTATATGAGGATATTGTAAACGGAAAAGAAAAATTATCATTAGTGGGCTTAGGTTACGTAGGAATGCCTATCGCAGTTGCTTTTGCAAGAAAGATCAAGGTAGTAGGCTTTGACCTGAATGCGGCCAAGATTGACTTATATAAGTCAGGTGTAGACCCTACAAATGAAGTTGGAGATGATGTAATCAAGAACACAACTGTAGAATTTACAGCAGATCCGTCCAAGTTAAGAGAAGCAAAGTTCCATATCGTTGCAGTACCTACTCCTGTCAATGATGACCATACACCGGATCTGACACCGGTAGAGGGTGCAAGCCGTATTCTTGGACAGAATCTGACCAAGGGCTCTATCGTTGTATTTGAATCTACAGTATACCCAGGTGTAACAGAAGATATCTGCGTTCCTATTCTGGAGAAGGAATCCGGATTAAAGTGTGGCGTAGACTTTAAGATCGGTTATTCACCTGAGCGTATTAATCCTGGTGACAAGGTTCACAGATTAGAGACCATTACCAAGATTGTATCCGGTATGGATGAAGAGACTTTAAATGAAGTAGCACATATCTATGAACTCGTTGTAGAAGCTGGCGTATACCGTGCAGAGAGCATTAAAGTAGCAGAGGCTGCCAAGGTTATCGAGAACAGCCAGAGAGATATTAACATTGCATTCATGAACGAATTATCTATCATTTTTAATAAGATGGGTATTGATACCAAGTCTGTATTATCAGCAGCAGGAACCAAGTGGAATTTCCTCAAGTTCCAGCCGGGTCTGGTAGGTGGTCACTGTATCGGTGTTGATCCTTACTACTTAACCTATAAGGCAGAACAGTTAGGATATCATTCCCGGATCATTCTGTCAGGTCGTCGAATCAATGATGATATGGGTAAATATGTAGCAGAGAACCTGGTAAAGAACCTGATCAAGGCAGATATCCCTGTAAAGAGTGCCAAGGTAGCAATTCTTGGATTTACCTTTAAGGAGAACTGTCCAGATACCAGAAATACCAAGGTTATTGATATCTATAAAGAATTACAGGAATATGGCATTACTCCAATGGTAGTAGACCCGGCTGCTGACGCAGCAGAAGCCAAGAGACTATATGGCATTACATTCAATACGATGGAAGATATCAAGGATATGGATGCTGTTATCGTAGCTGTATCTCATAAGCAGTTCTTGGCACTGGATAAAGAGAAAATCAGCTCTCTTTACAGCAAGGCACATGCTAAGAAGGTATTGGTAGACATTAAGGGAATCTTTGATAGAAAAGAATATAGTACAGAGGACTATATTTACTGGAGACTGTAATTGTACATGAAAAGAAAATGGCAGAAGCTGCTTTTATTTATATTTTTATTGATAATATTTATGGGCAGCTTCCTGCTCTTTGGAAGCAGAACCTATACAGATACCGGTAGTTATGAAGTAATGTCACCAATTAGAGAACCATTTTATGGTGTTTTCTTATATATTTACAGAATTTTATTTGGAGAATATAGCTATACTGCAGTTGCTTTGACACAGAATATATTTGCAGTCATTGTATGCTATTTACTGTTAGAATATATTATTGAAACAAATAAAATTCATTCTATGGTAATAAAATCGGCATTGCTGCTTGCAATTTTGATGCCTTATATAGTGACTCCTTTTTTTACGGTATCACGGATGATTATTGCAAATGCAATTTTAACAGAAGGAATTACACTTTCATTATATAATCTCTATTTCTATTTTTTATTGCATTTAGTATGGGAAAAACAGGTACCTTCCCAAAAGTACATAATGTACAGTATAGTAAGTATTGCAATAGCTTTTATACTTACATTAACAAGAGGACAGATGCTGGTTACAGTAATTGCATGGTGCATTGTTGAGGCAGTAGTTTTACATATAAGATACCGAAAACAGGATTTTGAGTTATTCAGGAAAAATACGTGCATTTGTGTATTGCTTGTGATTTTAACATTTACTTTTAGAACGCTTTTAGTAGGCGTATATAATGATGTAAACAATGGATCATTTTCTCAGACCCCTTATGGTAAAGTAACATTATTTACCAATGTCTTATATGTGTCAGGGCGTGAAGCTGATCAGAATATAAAAGATGATACACTTAGAACATTGTATGATCAGATTTATGATGAAGCGGCAGCGCAGGGGGTTTTATATGTAGATGCACCAAGTGGATTAGCGGCAGAGGCGGAATTTTTCTCCAGCGCGCATGACACGTTAAAAATGGATATTATAGAGGCAAAACTTGCAGAATATATAGAGAAAACCTATGGAAATGTGAGCTATCTGGAAAGACTGAAGTTAATGGACCAGATGTCAGGCAATATGATGAAAGATGTTTTGAGAGACTGTATACCTGTTTATATGGTTCATTATATGAAAAATATTGCGGTAGGATTGATTCGAAGTGTTGCGGTTCTGAATCCATTATTATATATTCCGGTTATGGGTGGATATCTATTTTTGATTATTGCAGGAATTTATCTGGGAATAAAAAAGAAAGAGTATAAGGTGTTCGGCTTTTTTTTATTGACGGTATTATTGACAGCGGGAATGATAGGGGCTGTATCAGTTACTATTATGTGCCTTTCCAGATATATGATATATAATACTTCTTTAATTTATTTATGTGGTATTTTAATACTGCGGGAAATTATAGGAAGAAGAAAAGAGGATAAACAAGATGGGCTATAAGAATCTGAAATTTGACGAAAAGAGTGTATTTCTTGTAACAGGTGGTGCCGGGTTTATCGGTTCCAATCTGTGCGAGGCGTTGACTGATATGGGATATCAGGTCAGATGTCTGGATGATCTCTCAACAGGTAAGGAAGAAAATGTCAAGCTTCTTGCAGACAGACCTAATTATACCTTTATCAAGGGCGATATCAAAGACCTGGATACCTGCATGAAGGCGTGTGAGGGTGTTGATTATGTTATGAATCAGGCTGCATGGGGCTCAGTTCCCAGAAGTATCGAGATGCCTTTATTCTATGAGCGTAACAACATTATGGGTACTCTGAATATGATGGAAGCAGCCAGACAGAATGGAGTAAAGAAGTTCGTCTATGCATCCAGTTCATCTGTATATGGAGATCATCCTGTACTGCCTAAGAAAGAAGGTCAGGAGGGTAATTTGTTATCTCCTTATGCACTGACTAAGCGTGTGGATGAAGAGTATGGTAAGCTCTACAAGAGATTGTATGGTTTAGATACTTACGGACTTCGTTATTTCAATGTATTTGGACGCAGACAGGATCCTAATGGTGCATATGCAGCGGTTATTCCTAAGTTTATCAAGCAGCTTCTGGATGGTGAAGTGCCTACAATCAATGGTGATGGCAAACAGTCCAGAGATTTCACTTATATTGATAACGTTATCGAAGCGAATATGAAGGCTTGCCTGGCTCCATCAGAAGCAGCAGGACAGGCATTTAACATTGCTTACGGTGGAAGAGAGTATTTAATTGATATTTATTATGACCTTTGCAAGGCACTGGGTAAGAACGTAGAGCCGCATTTTGGACCGGACAGAGCCGGGGATATTAAGCATTCCAATGCTGATATTACCAAGGCGAAAGAGCTCCTTGGCTATGACCCGGATTATGATTTCTCCAAGGGTATTGCACTGGCAATTGACTGGTATAAGGCTAACTTATGAAAATAACAATCAGAATGGATGATATTACGCCTGATATGGATTGGGCAAAGTTCCTTAGGTTTAAGGAGCTTTGTGATCTGTATCAGGTCAAACCGCTTATAGGGGTAGTTCCTGCAAATCAGGATACTATGCTGCATATTGAGAAACCAAGAATAGATTATTGGGAATATCTGCATACATTACAGAGCGAGGGATGGTGTATAGCCCAGCATGGCTGTACGCATATTTATAATACGCATAAGAAAGGCTGCTTTCCACTGAATGCACTTTCTGAATATGCAGGAAACAGTTATGAAGAGCAATATGCTTCATTGGAAAAAGGTCAGAAGATTCTAAAAGGGCATCAGATTGACACGGATATATTCATGGCTCCGGCTCATTCATATGACTACAATACATTGAAAGCTTTAAGGGAACTTGGCTTTACCAAAATAACAGATGGATTCGGCAGGCAGCCATATCAATGGCAGGGATTGACATTTTATCCGATTTCTTTTAAACAGAGCAACAGCCTGAAACAGGAAAAAGGATATACGACCTTTGTTGTTCATGCCAATACCATGAATGACCAGGATTTTGCCAGGTATGAGCAGATGTTCGCACAGCATAAGGATAAATTTATTTCTTATACAGAGTATTTACAGGTTGATATGGTGAAACGCAATATGCCTGAACATTGGGCAGAACATCTGAAGGCTTTGAGCAAATATATATTAGTTCAAATGAAAAGTAAGTTGTAACAATGCAAGCAGAAGGAGGTGCAAGTGCATGAAGGAACAGGAAATAAAACCAAAACCAGTCAGAGTCTTGCATGTGCTTGGCACCACGAATCTTGGTGGTGCGGAGAGCAGAATCATGGAATTATACCGTTGTATAGACAGAAGCCAGGTACAGTTCGATTTTCTGATTCATACCAAAGAAGACGGACATTATAGTGAGGAAATCCGTTCTCTCGGAGGTCATATCTATAGTTTGCCAAGATTCAAATTCTTCAATATAGCAGAGTATCGTAAAGCAATTCGCACATTTTTCAAAGAACATAAGGAGTTTACTGTTATACAGGGACATATGACCAGTACGGCAGCTATTTATCTGCCTATAGCCAAGCAGGAATATGCCAGACAGTCACTGCCTTTGATTACAGCTGCCCATGCCAGAAGTGCAGGCGTAGATAAAGGACTAAAGGGTATTGCTACCAGAATATTGCGTATTCCACTAAAGAATAGGGCAGATTACTTATTTACCTGTTCGAAAGAAGCAGGAATTGCAGTATATGGAACCAAAGCTGTCAGAGATGGAAGGGTCTGGACAATTCCTAATGCCATTGATGCGGAAAGGTTTCATTTTCAACAGAATGTGCGGGATGAGATACGTACTGAATTGGGCATTCAGGATAAATTTGTTATAGGTCATGTAGGGCGTTTTGGATTCATGAAGAATCATACGTATCTGGTGGATATTTTTGCCAAAGTATGCAAAGAACGGGATGACGCAGTTCTTGTTATGATAGGCAAGGGTGAACAAGAAGAAACTATACGTGAGAAGATCAAAGGATTTGGATTGGAAGATAAGGCATATTTTCTTGGAAACAGATATGATGTTGAGAAGTACTATCAGGCTTTTGATTACTTCGTATTTCCCTCTACATTTGAAGGATTGCCTGGAAGTGTAGCAGAAGCACAGGCAGCAGGATTGCATTGCCTGGTATCTGACCGGGTGACCAGAGAAGTGGCATTAACTCCACTCGTATCCTATCGAAACATAGAAGAAGATTCGAAGCTGTGGGCAGAAGAAATCCTTCAGAATGCACAGGAAGCGTTAAGACGTGAAGATATGAGAGAAGCAATTGCACAGAAAGGATTCGATGTGAGAAGACAGGCTGTACAGATGGCAGAATTCTATCGGACAGGGCAGAATCCTCCAGGACATACTACAGAATAGAGAAAGCAGGTTGACATAATGATAGATGTTATATATCAGAAGAAATTTCTGAAAGTAAATCAGATATGGTATCCGGGTAAACGAACAGTAGAATCACTTCTTAAGGAAAAGAGAAAGGCGGATATTCTGTTTGTCCATGGAGCACCGATAGAGGAGACAAATGGAAGCTTCCGGGGCTGGCAGGAATATCATACCTGTAGAAATGATCTGACGATTTCTGAGGAAGATATGTTGGCAAATATAAATAAAGCTGTGAAGTACCAGTTCCGCCGCAGTGAAAAGGATAATATTGAGATTGCCTTTTACACCAAAGAAGATATTGAGAAAAATCCACAGCTGATTGAGACTTTTCGGGATATATATGAGAGAATGTACCGGTCAAAAGGCTCAGATACGAAGCTGAATGTAACAGCAATAGAGAGATATCTGGCAGTAGATGGTATTGTCTTCTCGGCAGCAATACATGAAGGCGAAGTACTGGTATTTCATTCATATATCTGTGATAGGGAAGAAGCAAGACTTCTTCATTCTGCATCCTGCTTTAGAGAAGAGAGCGCAGACCAGTCAATGATAGGAAGAGCCAATAAGAGATTGCATTGGGAAGACATTAAGTACTTTAAGCAAAAAGGGCTGCTGCGATATGACTGGGGGGGAATCTCAGATTTTGAGAACCCGAACGGAATTGATGAATTTAAATTGAAATTTGGTGGAGAAAAGATAACGTATTACAATATTTTTGCAGGAAATACTGTATTAGGTAAGGCTGCAGTTCTGGCGATGAAAGCAATGAAAAGGGTGAATTAATATGGAGACGTCCACACGAATCAGAATCATGCTGATTGTTCCGATGCTTGATCAGGGCGGATTGGAACGGATCTGTGCATTGACAGCGCAATTGCTGAAAACAAAATACGAAGTGCACTTGGTTGTGTTTAACACGGAAGGCATGATTTATGATGTAAGTGGAGTTCATTTAATAGATCTTCATCTGGGAGCAGTACCTGGTAAATTTGGTAAAATCATAAATGTATACAAACGGGTTGCACAGGTAAAAAAATTAAAGAAAGAGCTGGATATTCAAATTAGCTATAGCTTTGGACAGACTGCTAATATGGTAAATGTGCTTTCAAAATACCATGATATAACATGGGCAGGAATCCGTGGCTATGGGGCATTGGATAATCACAGACAGATGCAGTTTGTATGTAAAAGGGCAGATAGAATGGTGAGTTGCACGAAGGTGATGGAGCAGGAGATTGGACGGTCGTATCCTGTGAAAAATTCAGCAACTTTGTATAATCCTTGCAATTTGGATGAAATCAATGTATTATCCAGAGAAAAGATAGATGAGAAAATAGAAGCGTTTCTACAGAAAACAGGTCCAACCATAGTATCTATGGGACGTGCACATGATGTAAAAGGCTTTTGGCATTTAATCAAAGTTGTTAAGCTGGTGAAAAGTAAAGTACCAAATATAAAACTTATGATAATTGGTGATGGCGACTACAGTGCGTATCAGAAGCTGGCACAGGAACTGGGGATAGCAGAGCAGGTATTGTTTACTGGTGTGCAGATGAACCCATTTGCATTGTTGGCGAAGGCTGATGTATATGCATTGACTTCAGACAGCGAAGGATTTCCAAATGCTTTGATTGAAGCGATGGCAGTTGGATTGCCCTGTGTCAGCGTAAACTGCAAGACAGGGCCTGCGGAAATATTGCAGAACGATTATCAACAATGTGCTGCACAGGATAAAGTATACCATGCAGATTATGGTATATTAACACCGGTTTTTTATGGTGGAAAGAATCTCGATGCCAGCATGATTTCACAAGAAGAGGAAATATTTGCAGGGGAATTGGTGGAATTATTACTCAATCAGAAACTTATGGCTTCATACAGGAATAAGGCACTGTATCGCGCAAATCAATTTGGTGTGGATGCATATGTCAGGGAAATTGACAGATTAATTGTACAGGAATTAGAATGGCCGGAGGTAGAGAATGTCGGACAGCAGGAATAAAAGAATGATTTTATATAGTGTTCTATTTGCGGTCAGTGCAGTATTTTATCTGTTCTGGTACTGGCATGATGGAATTGTTATTACACCAGATGCACAGTCATATATTGATATGATAAGTGCCAGAGATCCTGGATATTCATTTTTCCTATGGATATGTAGGGTATTTGCCGGCTGGGAAGGGTATCAGCAGCTGGCGGTAATACTACAGTGCTTACTGGCGGCAGCCGCTGCCAGTGCAATTACTGTAGGCTTGAGCAGACGATTTAATCTGCACTGGTTGGGAACAATTGGTGTATTGGTGATTCAATATGGAATTACACTCTTAAACCGTTTTGTAGCCCAAAGAAGATATAGTTACTATAATAGCATTGAGACAGAAGCTATCACATATTCCATTTGGGTATTTTTTTTCCTGAATTTATTAGGAATTATCTATGATCATAAAAAGAAAAATGTGATCATGGCATTTGTGTGGGCTATTATATTAATGTCTACAAGAAAACAGATGATAGTAGCATTCGGATTGCTGTTCCTATGCCTGGCTGCTTCATGGTGGAAGGATAAGAAATGGTATCTTGCAGTTCTTAGTGCAGGCGTAATCGTTATATTGGGATTTGCAGGAACCAGATTACTTGACTGCACATATAATTATGGCGTCAGAGGAGTATTCGCGCCTCATACAGGTGATTCCAGCTTTATTCTAGGAACAGAAATCTATGTAGCAGATAAGGATATGGTATCTTACATCTCGGATAAGGAGAATCAGAAACTTTTTCTGGAGATAATGAACAGAGCCGATGCATTAGAGTATAATGCCGGATATGCAGGTAAGGGATGGCATAGTATAGAAGAACATTACAGTAGTTCTTATGATCGCATTAAGTTTGATATTGTAAATGTAGTTATACGTGAAGAACAGCTCAGTCAGGGAATGAATGATCAGGAACGGGAACTTGATGCAAATCGTATCATGAATGAAATGATGAGAGAGCTGCTTGTTCCCTGTATACCTGGGATGTTTAAAATATTCTGCAGTAATATTGTCCATGGATTTGTTACAACAGTTTTAAAGGTTCATACAGTTCTTAACTGGGCTGCATTGTTCCTGTACATTGCTTATACAGGAATGATTATTTATTTATTTAAGATGCAGTCTGGCAGAGAGAGAGGGCAATCCTCAGCTTGTATGGCTATTGTGGTCTTAACAGCGATTGCAGTAAATGTAGTAGGAACCTCTGCAGCTATTTATCCTCAGATGAGATATATGTTGTACAATACAGGATTATTTTATCAGGCTGCATGGATTATGCTGATAGAGATTTACCGAAAGGGTAGAAAATGAAGAAAATAGTATTTCATATACAATGCCTGGAACGAGGCGGCGCAGAACGTGTAGTAACCAACCTTGCAGGACAGTTTGTAAATCATGGATATGAGGTATATATCGCAACAGAGTCGCAGGGAGAAAATGAGTATGAAACAGACCCAAAGATTCATCGTATCCATGTAGGGCTGACTCCTGAACAGGAGAACGATGGAAGAGTAAAGAAATTCCTTGACCGCATTATTAACTTACGAAGATTTTTAAAACAGACACAGCCGGATATTGTGATTGCTTTTGCAAGAAAAGCAAATTACAGGGCATTAACATCAACAATAGGAACGAAAATTCCGGTGGTAATATCCATTAGAATTGCACCGGTTGGATGTTATGATTTCCTATCTGATAAGATACAGATTCCTATTTTGTTCAGAAGGGCAGCAGGGTGTGTTTTCCAGACGCAGGAACAGAAAGATTTCTTCCCTGAGTATGTTCAGAGGAGATCACGCATTATATTAAATGCGATTAATCCAGTTTTTATTGGCAATCCAATACCTGAACATAGAGAAAAGACAGTAGTACACTCAGGTAGAATTGTGGATTTTAAAAATCAGCTTATGCTGATCAGGGCATTTGAAAAGGTTCATAGTAAACATCCGGATTATGTACTTAAAATATTTGGTCAGGATACACATGATGGAACCTGGGAAAAGCTGGAAGCACAGATAGCAGAAAATAAAGCGTGGGATTATGTGAAATTGATGGGAGGAAGTAATCAGCTTCAAAAGGATATGATTAATGGGGCAGTCGCGGCATTTTCTTCTGATGTGGAAGGTATGCCGAATGCTATGTTGGAAGCAATGGCACTGGGGCTGCCTGTTGTTGCAACAGATTGTCCACCGGGAGGCCCTAGAATGGTAATTACAGACGGCGAGAATGGTTTGCTGGTTCCTGTAGGAGATGAGAATGCTCTGGCAGCAGCAATCAATCGCTTAATAGAAGACCCACAGCTGGCAGACAGATTAGGCAGAAATGCAGCTAAGATATCAGAACGTGCGAGTGCAGATGTAGTCTTTAGGGAGTGGGAGAAATATCTGCTTGAAATATGTGATAAACAGTAAAGCATGATGGAATGGAGGCGTACAGTATGTGTGGCATTTGTGGTTTTATTTCAAGAAAATGCATAACAATAGATCAACTGAAAAAAATGAATGATACCATGTATCACAGAGGCCCTAATGACAGTGGAGAAGAGATTTTCCAGGTAGGGAATGGTTATTATCTCGGATTTGCACAGAGACGTCTCTCCATTATGGATCTGTCCATGTTGGGGCATCAGCCAATGTATTCTAATGATAAGCGCATTGTGATTACATACAATGGTGAAATTTATAATTTTCAGGATATTAAGAAAGAGTTGGGTGATTATCCGTTCAAGTCTCAATGCGATACAGAAGTAATATTAGCGGCTTACTTGAAGTGGGGGCTTTCCTGCATAGACAGATTTCGTGGAATGTTTGCAATCGCGCTTTATGATAGGGAGAAAGAGGAACTGTATCTGATCAGGGACAGAGTGGGTAAGAAGCCTCTTTACTATTGGCTGGATCAGGATAATATTGTATTTGCTTCAGAACTGAAACCAATCATGGAGTATCCCGGTTTTCCGAGAGTTATCAGAAAGGATGTTATTGGAAGATACCTTTATCAACAGTACATCTGTGAACCTGATACTATTTTTGAAAATGTATATAAAGTAGAACCGGGACAGGTAATCTGTTTTCATGTAAAAGAAGAGGAAGCTTCAGAACGTGTAATAAGCTGGAAATACTGGGATATTGCGCAGGTACATCAGGCAAAAGCGGCAGATAAAGTAAACTCTTATGAACAGGCAAAGGAAGAACTTACTGCTATTTTGAAGGATGCTGTGGCTAAGAGAATGATAGCAGATGTACCTCTTGGAACTTTCTTAAGTGGGGGATATGACTCTTCCCTAGTGACAGCTCTGGCACAATCACTGAGCAATGAACCGGTTAAGACTTATTCCATTGGTTTTCATGAAGAGAATTACAATGAAGCCAGATATGCAAAAGAAGTGGCGAAGCATCTTGGAACTAATCATACAGAACTATATGTAGATGAGAAGGCAATGTTCCACATGCTGGATGATATAGCCAAGTATTATGATGAACCCTTTGCAGACAGCTCACAGATTCCCTCCATGCTGGTGTCACAACTTGCATCTAAGGACGTTACGGTTGTGCTATCCGGGGATGGTGGAGATGAGTTCTTCTGTGGATATAATGTCTATGATTATGTAGCCAAGGCGCAGAAGCTGGATGTACTGGGAAGAGTAGTGAATGGAGTATGTTCGGTTCCATCTTTGAAAAAGGCTGATTTTATGTCAAAACTGCCTTTTCAGGTGCAGGTGATAGCACGTAATGACAATCCACAGACCAAGACACAGCTTGGGAACATACGATATATGGATCTGATTAGTCGTATGGTTGTAGAGCAGGGAATGCCATATCAATATGAAATAGAAAACAAGTATCATGAGAAGAACTGGCAGGAGAGAAGAATGTTGGTAGATGAGGATACTTATCTGGTGGGAGATATATTATGTAAAGTGGACAGAGCGTCTATGAAGTACTCTCTTGAAACCAGATGTCCTCTGCTGGATGTCAACGTTGTAGAATATTCCTACAGACTTCCTCATGAATTTAAGTATTATAACGGTGTGAAAAAACGTATCCTGAAAGATATAGCATACGAATATATTCCAAGAGAATTGCTGGACAGACCTAAGGTAGGTTTCTCAGTGCCGCTTGATCAATGGATGAGGGGACCACTCAAGGAGCAGTTGCTTGATGTATCAGAAAGCAGTTTCCTTTGCAATCAGGGAATATTTGATTCCAAATACGTGAATCAGTTCGTACAGAAATATCTTACAAGTGGTGATGGCAAGTCTGGATCAGGAACCAGGTATTCACGAATTGTATGGGCTTTTCTGATGTTCCAGCAATGGTACAAAGCATATATGTAAAAACCTGAAAAGAGGTAGAAATGAAGAAAATTGCACTTTTTATCAGTTCCCTTCAAAAAGGTGGTTCGGAACGTGTTATGGTGAATCTGGCAGAGTTCTTCTATCGGAATCATTATGATGTATTATTGGTAACACAGTATAAAAGGGAGGATGAATACGAGATTATACCAGATATTAAGAGGGTATATTCTGAGCCTTTGCAGGATCAACTTCAGGGAAATAGACTGCAGAATTTCATGACCAGATTTCGGACTTTACGTCGAATCTGGCAAGAGTATAAGCCGGATGTCATTTTGTCTTTCCTTGGCAAAAATAATCTGATGGCTATTGCTACTTCAAGATTCCTGCCGGTCAGGACAGTAGTATCGGTTCGAGGGGAACCTACTATGGAATATGAAGGAAAACTGATGCAATTCCTTGCAAAATGGCTGTTTCGTTATGCTGATGGAGTTGTATTGCAGACGAAGATGGCAATGCAGTTCTTTCCAAAGCGTGTAAGAAAGAAAGCGGTGATTTTACCTAACCCACTAAATCCATTATTTGTAAAGAACAAATATGAGGGAGTCAGAGAGCCATTGATTGTGGCAGTAGGGCGTACAGATGAGAACAAAAATCACGCTATGTTGATTCATGCATTTGCCAGAATTGCTTCAGAGTATCCGAATGTAAATTTATGCATATACGGAGATGGTAATTGCAAAGAGCAATTAGAACAATTGGTGAAGGAGAAAGAACTGACAGATAGAATCTCATTACCGGGAACAGTTACAAATGTTGCTGAGCATATATACAAAGCGCAGATATTTGCTCTTACATCCAATACGGAAGGAATGCCGAATTCCTTGATGGAAGCCATGGCTCTTGGATTACCCGTAGTATCTACAGACTGTCCGTGTGGTGGACCGTCAACTCTGATTGAAGATGGAGTGAATGGACTGCTAGTTCCGGTAGGAGATGCCTATGCGTTGGCAGATGCTTTCCGCAAAATTCTATCTGATCCACAGTATGCGCAGAAGCTCGGTGATAATGCGTACAAGATTGTGGAAGAGTTGAATCCGGATAAGGTAAATGGTGAGTGGAGAAAATACTTATCTCATATTGCACATGATAAGAATTAAGAGACAAAGCGGGAGGAAATATTGTGGCACATCCTTTAAAGGTATTTTTATATCATCATACAGTGACAGCCAAGCTGTATAATATCATACGAAACTATCGAAGAGACCGTTTTAATAAGCTTAGCGATGAAGAGTTTGCTCAAATGATGTATAAAGAGCATACGGGCGAAGGGCTGGATCTCAAGAATCCGAGAACATTTGATGAGAAGGTCTGGTATCTGAAATTACATGAAAGAGATCCGCTACAGACGAAATGTACGGACAAATATGAAGTACGTGAGTATGTGGAGGAATGCGGGCTTGGGCATATACTGAATGAAGTCTATGGAATCTATGATTCTTTTAAAGCAGTACCTTTTGATCAGCTACCGGATAGATTTTTCATGAAATGCACCCATACTTCAGGTGCAAATGCCATATTTGATAGAAATAAGCCATTTGATTATAAATATCAAAAGAACGAATTTGATTTCTGGATGAAGCGTAATTATTTCTGGGGAAGCCGGGAATGGAATTATAAGGATATTAAGCCACGTATTATCTGTGAAAAAATACTGGAAGATAAGAATGGTAAGCTTCCTATGGATTATAAATTTATGTGTTTTAATGGACAGGTAAAATTACTGTTCCTGAATATTGGATTGGCAACAGCTACAGGAGAGCATGCAGATGATGCGTTCTGTAATATATATGACAGAGATTTTAAGTTATTGCCAATTAAGGATGAGCGTGAGAATTATCTGGAAAAAGAAATTCCCAAGCCGGATAATTGGGAAGAAATGATACAATATGCAGAGATACTGTCTAAGCCATTCAAACACTGTAGAGTGGATTTCTACAATGTAGATGGTAAGATTTATTTTGGAGAGATAACATTTCATCATGGTGGAGGATGTAATGGCATTGAACCAAAGGAATGGGCATATAAAATGGGAGACTGGATTACACTGGATTAAAGAGAAAGGACATTGCCTATGTGTGGAATTGCAGGATTTTGTAACCATCCAACGAACTGGAAAGAAAATATACACAGAATGAATGAGAGAATGCTGCATCGTGGACCTGATGCAGGCGGTTTCTGGGCGAATGAGGATGCCAGTGTAGTATTTGGACATCGCAGATTATCTATTGTGGACTTATCAGAGAATGGTGCACAGCCGATGCAGTCAGCCTCCGGCAGATATATGTGTGTATATAATGGAGAAATCTATAATTATAAAGTAATTCGTGACAAACTTCTTGCAGAACATAAAGTGACGGCTTTTCGTGGTTCCTCTGATACAGAAGTGCTTCTGGAGGCTTTCGAGGCATATGGTGTCAGAGAAACAATTGCCATGTGTAAGGGAATGTTTGCCATCGCTTTGCTGGACAGACAGACTAAGAAGTTGACATTGATCCGTGACCGAATTGGTGAAAAGCCTCTTTATTATGGATTTGTAAATGGACATTTTGTGTTTGCTTCTGACCTTGGAAGTATTACACAACTGGATGACTTCCACAATGCGATTGATACGAAAGTATTGCAGATTTATTTTGTACATGGATATATTCCAGCTCCTTACTCTATTTATGAGAATATCTATAAGCTGGATGCAGGCTGTATGCTGGAACTGGATGCACCTTATACCGAGCCTAAAATCAGTGCATACTGGTCAGTCAGAGAGGCTGCCAAGTATGGTGAGACACATCCGTTTAAAGGAACCAGAGAAGAAGCAGCAGATGAGCTGGAGAGATTGCTCAAGGCATCTATCAAAGATCAGATGGTAGCAGATGTGCCGGTAGGAGCATTCCTATCTGCTGGAATTGACAGCAGCACAGTAGTGGCTCTGATGCAGGCACAGTCAAGCCGTAAGGTGAGAAGCTTTACTATAGGCATGGATGATCCAAAATATAATGAGGCAGTTTATGCAAAAGAAATCGCACAGCATCTGGGAACAGAGCATACAGAGCTTTACATTACAGAAGAGGATGCCAAGGCAGTGATTCCTAAATTACCTTGGATGTTTGGAGAGCCTTTTGCAGATTCTTCACAGATTCCCACATACCTGGTAAGTAAGATGACCAGAGAGCATGTTACGGTATCTTTAAGTGGAGATGCAGGGGACGAATTATTCTGTGGATATGGTTGTTATTCTTCCATTAATCGAATCTGGGGTAAAATGAAGAATTATCCGTATGGACTCCGCAAATTATGCAGTGAACTGGTGTTACACGCTCCATTTGGAAAAAACAATCAGGTTCTGCAGACTAAGGCATATCTGTTGGGGGCTAAAAGTCCGGAGAATCTGTATGAACTATCTAATGCCCAGGAGCCTTTGAGTAAAGAGATTCCATTAGAGAGACAGGTTCATGGATATAAACAGAATCTGAATCCGTATGGAGATCTGAAGGATACGCAGAACTGTATCATGCTCATGGATATGGAAATGTACCATCCCGATGATATTCTGGTAAAGGTAGACAGAACAGCAATGGCAGTATCTCTGGAGACTCGAGTTCCTATGCTGGACAAGGATGTAGTAGAATTTGCATGGACGATTCCGATGGAATATAAGAAGCAGGGTGATGAGGGCAAGCTGGTATTAAAAGATGTCCTTTACCGATATGTTCCCAAGGAAATGATGGACAGACCAAAGAAGGGCTTCTCAATTCCCATTATGAAATGGCTCAAAGAGCCACAGCTTCGTGAATGGGCAGAGAGCCTCATAGACAGGAAAATGCTGGAGCAGCAGGGAATCCTGAATCCGGATGTGGTATGGCATATCTGGAATGATTATGTGGAACATGACAACTGGAGAGATCAGATATGGTATATTCTGATGTTCCAGAGCTGGATGGTCAATGAGAGGGTAGCATAATGCTTACAGTTCTGATTAACTGGCTCTATATCGCATTTACGACAATGTGCCTTGGGATAGGCGTTGCTGCATTTACCAGGAACAGACTTCATTACCAGATCAGCAAAGCAGACAGCATTCTGGCAATGGGACTGATTGCAGCAACTGTCTATGCACAGATATGGAGCTTATTCTATAAGGTTGGAATCCTTGCGAATCTGGTACTTTTGCTGATATGTGCAATATCGCTTTTTTATGGTAGAGGACAACTATCATATATGATGCAGATACAGAAAAGGAAAGCTACAGTCTTAAAAGGCATTGGATTTGCAATAGTGGTCCTTATATGGGCATATTGTACATCCAGAGGATATATGCATTACGATTCTGATCTGTATCATGCGCAAAGTATACGCTGGATAGAAGAATATGGAATAGTGAAGGGACTGGGCAATATTCATGTGAGATTTGCCTATAACAGTTCCTTTTTTGCGTTGTCCGCGCTTTACAGTATGCCATATATATTTGGACAGTCTGTGCATAGTGTAAATGGGCTGATAGCATTGATTCTCAGTGTAGAGGCATTGCGTATCGTGCATGCCTGGAAAAGGAAAAAGCTGCTTCTGTCAGATTTTGCAAGGGCAGCAGCATTGTTCTACCTAACCTTGATATATGGTGATATTATGGCGCCTGCTTCCGATTACGCGATTATGTGCACGGTATTCTATATCATCATCAAATGGCTGAATCAATTAGAGGATGAGCAGGAAGCAGATAATGTGACACCCTATGCATTGCTATGCGTGGCAGGGGTCTATGCAGTATCCCTGAAGCTGACAGCCGGATTGATTCTGATACTGGTTCTGAAGCCGGCTATTATGCTGATACGGCAGAAACGATGGAAAGAAATTATGCTTTATCTATGTATGGGCATTGGAGTTATAACACCCTGGCTTATAAGGACAGTATGGATATCAGGATATTTGTTATATCCTTTTCCGGCGTTGGATATATTCTCTGTAGACTGGAAGCTTCCTGCCCAGGCAGCCGCATTGGATGCTGCGGAGATTAAGACATGGGGAAGGGGCTTGAATAATGCGGCACTGGTAAATATGCCAATGACAGAATGGTTTCCACAGTGGTTTCAGACAATGCTGCCGATGTTGGGTAAATTATTTATTATCGTAGATATCATAAGCATCATTCTGGGATTCATTATGTTCATAATTGCCTTATTTAGAAGAAAAGCTGATAAGATAAAAGACATTGGGCTGGTATGGCTGGCGATAGCAGCATCTTATCTGTTCTGGCAGTTATCAGCGCCACTGCTCAGATATGGGTATGCCTATATATTACTGTTGATAGCGCTGACTGGTGGCATGATGTGGACTGCAATCTGTATTAAAATAAAACTTGCAGATACAGGAAGCATGGATAGAATCCTGTGCATACTGCTTCTGATGTTGGGATTCGTGAAGATATGGTCATTAGGAGGCTATATTGTAACACAGAGTAACCTGCCATATTATGTGGCGCAACAGAATTACGGAAGCTATGAGCTGGATTCCTATGAAGTCAATGGAGTTACGTTCTATTATCCGGTAAGTGGTGACAGAGTGGGATATGATGCATTCCCTGCGATTCCAAGGAAAGTGGAGATAGAATTCAGAGGAGATACATTGAAGCAGGGGTTCAGGAGTATTGAATAAAAGGTGGTATTTATAAAAATATCTACCCAATAGTTGCTGTTATGTGATATTATAGGTGACAGAATGGCTCGTTACATAAGGAGTGTTCCGTTCGTATTTGGCTACGTATAGAGGAGTGAAACATTTTATGGAAAAATGGAAAAAGTATTGTTATGAACACAGTATAGATTTAATGGTATTTGCATATTTAATATATAATTTGCTTATAAATAGGGCACATTCTATATATGGGTATATCAATGGCTGCTATGTAATTGATTATTCCTATGGATTTGGTTCAAGACTAGTTATTGGAAGTTTGATGCATCTTTTATTTGGAGATGTAGTTGGAGCAAGCCAGGCATATGCTTTTGTATTAGTTTCACTTGTTGTACTGTCTGCGTTGTTGGCTATGGTAGCTGGGACTGTATACAGGAAAGCAACAGATAAAAACGTAAGAACAGCAATTGTTTTCCTGGTTGTTTTCTATTTATTTTCACCAGCATCACCAGAATATCTTTGGACAGCTGAAAATTATGGCAGGTTAGATACATATTTGTATATTGATACATTGCTGATCGTTTTGATTGCATTAAAAATAAAGAATGAAAATATAAGATATGGATTATATTTACTGATAGGATTATTAGCTATTGCAACTCACCAAATATATATTTTTCTATTCTTTCCCGCATTGTTCATAATTTTAGTATATGATTTATGGAATAAGAAATTCTCTAGAAAAAATATAATACTGTTTTTGGGAATTATAGTAATTTTGTGTGCAGCATTTTTATATATGCAGCTTTTTTCAGGCGTATACTATACAGATTTAGATTCTCTTATGGCGGAGTTAAATCGTCATGCAGATTTTCAGGTGGATCCGGGAACTATGGAAACGGAGTACTTTTGGGAATTCAAAGATCATATTATTAGAAATATGTTACCGGAGGTCTCACACCATTTAAAGTATGGTTTTATATTGATGTCTATGCTTATTCCGGTGTGGGGGACTTATATCTGGATATGGTATCATACGCATAAAAGTGCAGAGGATCGGGTAGAAAAGTGGAAATACAGGCTTATGATGTTAAGCATATTAGCATATGTCCCTGTTTTTGCTTTTATGACGGACTGGGGCAGATGGTTTGCAGCTATGTTTTCTGTATGTCTGATAAATGTATTGGTATTAGCAGGAAAACAGGATAAGGGAATGACCAATGCATTAAGTAAGCTTGGACAAAATATCAGTAAATATATTCCGGTATTTTGCATGTTTGCATTATATATTTCGACATTTGAAAAATTTGAGGGACTGAACTTCCCAGAGCAGGCTACCTTATTTTATTACCAAATGTATGATATAAAAATGTGGTTTTTAGGACTTTTATAGAGCAATATAGATATAAATGAGGAAATTATGATATTAATTCATGTAATGGGTGGATTAGGAAATCAACTATACCAATATGCACTTTATGAAAAAATGAAGAATCTTGGAAAAAATGTAAAACTGGATACTTATGCATATTGTGATGAATCTGGTGAAGACAGGGAATGGAGAGAGTTGGAGCTTGATAAATTCCCATCTATACAATACGACAGGGCGACCAAAGAAGACAGAATAAAGTTGTTAGATAATTCCAGTCTGTTTACAGCAAAGATACGCAGAAAGCTTTTGGGACGAAAGGATAAAACTATAAGAGAAAGTAAGGAATATATGCCGGAAATTTTTCAAATGGATGATGTGTATCTATATGGATTCTGGAATTGTGAACGGTATTATGAAGACATTATTCCATTGTTACAGAACAAAATACAATTTCCTGTTGGGAATAATATTCGGAATCGGGAATGCATGGAACAGATGGAACAGGAGAATGCAATCAGTATTCATATTCGGAGAACAGATTATCTGACTGTGGCAGATGGAGCAAGATATATGGGAATCTGCACAGAAGAATACTACCGTAGTGCGATGGCGTATATGGAAGAGAGAATCAGTAATCCAATATATTATATTTTCTCTGATGATGTGGCTTATGCCAAACAACATTATCAGCGGGATAATATGAGGGTAGTAGATTGGAACAATGAAACAGAAGGAATCTACGATATGCAGCTTATGAGCAGATGCAAGCATAATATATGTGCAAACAGTACTTTTAGTATGTGGGGAGCACGGTTAAATCAGAATCAGAATAAAATTATGATACGTCCATTGCATCATGATAATTATGAGACTGCAACAGTAGACGAGATAAAGCAAAATTGGAAGAAATGGATTCTATTGGATCAAAATGGACAAGTGTGTGAATAAAAGTGATTTAATATCTGTGATTGTTCCTGTCTATAACATGGAACAATATCTGGAGAGATGTATCAATTCTATAAAAAAACAGAGTTATTCTAATCTTGAAATTATTCTTGTAGATGATGGCTCTACAGATCATTCTGCCGATATGTGTGATACATATGCGCAGGAAGACCAGAGAATCAAGGTAATCCACAAAGTAAATGGAGGATTGTCTGAGGCTCGAAATGCTGGCCTTGCAATTGCTACAGGAACTTATATCGGGTATGTAGACAGCGATGACTGGATTGAACCTCAAATGTATCAGAAAATGTATGAGGCATGTATAGAAAATGAGGCACAGGTAGCAGTATGCCGATATGCGAAGGTTTACAGTGATGAGGCTATTAGAGGAGGCAATCATAAGACCACAGTATTTGAAAGAGATAGTATTTTGAAAGTGTATCTATCCGATAATAGTGATTATATCGTATATAATTCTGTCTGGAGTAAATTATTTGCCAGAGAAATTATAGTGGGAGAAATATTTCCAGTAGGAAAGAATTCAGAAGATATCATGTATACTACCAGAGCATTTTGCAAGGTAACTAAGGCGGTATATGTAGATGAATGTCTGTATAATTATGTTTTGGATAGAGAAGGCAGCATTATGAATGTAAATCGAACAGAGAGGATGTTTCAGGATGAGATTCCTTTCTGGAGAGAACATATTGCATATATTAGACAGCATGTATCTGATGAAATGGGTGATATGGCAGCATATTATTTTTATCGAAGAATGTTATCTTACTATATGGAGTTGTCACAGCAGGCCGAAACCAGAAATGCAGCTAAGCAGATTGCATCTATGATGAAAAACGAGAAAGCGGTTATTCTAAAAGTATATGGAAATGCATATGAGGGAAAAGGAGACGTCGTGAGAATGAACATTTTTATGATGAGCCCAACGGCGTACAAGATTATGAATAAGTTATATGAGAAAGTGATAATACCTTTAAGAAAGAAATAGGAAAGAGAAAAACGCATGTTATTTAATTCGTATATCTTTATATTTCTGTTTCTGCCATTAGCATTAGCAGGATATTATGGATTAAACTATTTAAAACAATATAAAGCAGGGATGATATGGCTGATAGGTATGTCCATGTGGTTCTATGGATATAACAGCATTCAATATTTATTTATTCTGATTATTAGTATTCTTTTGAATTACCTGATTGTAGAGATAATGTCCCATATGCATGGACAAAAGAGCAGAAAGCTACTGATGATATCAGGTGTATTGCTTAATATTGGCATTTTATTTTATTATAAGTATTATGATTTTTTTATTGAGAATGTGAATGCAGTATGCAAGACAGATGTTAAGTTATTGCAGGTAGTGCTTCCGCTTGGAATCAGTTTCTATACATTTCAACAGTTGTCATATGTAATTGATTATTACAGACATGACTGTGATAAATACAGTTTATTGGAATATGCAGCGTATGTATCTTTTTTTCCGCAATTAATTGCAGGACCTATTGTATACCATGATGAATTGATACCTCAGTTTAGAGATGAGGAAAGAAAGCACTTAAATGCAGAGAACTTCAGTAAAGGGATTTATGCATTTGTATTGGGATTTGCCAAAAAAGTATTGATAGCAGATACTTTTTCAAAGATTGTGACAATTGGATATCAATCAGTTGGAGAATTGAACTCTTCTACGATTATATTGGTCATGATAAGTTATTCCCTGCAGATATATTTTGACTTTAGTGGATATTGTGATATGGCGTATGGCATTGGTTATATGTTTAATATAGAATTGCCGATTAACTTTAATTCCCCATATAAAGCAGTATCGATTGTGGATTTTTGGGATAGATGGCATATGACATTAACCAGATTCTTCACCAGGTATATTTATATTCCGCTCGGAGGCAGTAGAAAGGGTAAGTTAAGGACATACCTTAATGTGATGATTGTATTCTTTGTAAGCGGTGTCTGGCATGGAGCAAACTGGACCTTTATATTATGGGGCGTTTTAAATGGAATTGCGAATATTATAGATAAGCTATTAGACAGATGGACATCCCAAATACCCAAAGCAATAAGAGTCATATTTACTTTCATTGTATGTACCTTTGCATGGAGCTTGTTCAGAGCAGATTCAATAGAACAGGCTCGGGCGCTATGGAGAGGATTATTCCATGCAGGCTGGGGATCTGTTTATACTCCAATAGTTGAGAAATTTAATGATATCGTAGAAATGCAGATGCTTTATCGTATCGGATTTAGTTCTTTAATTGATGCATATCCGGGATTTTTGGTATTTCTGTTCGCATTGTTGACTATGTTTGCATGTTTTATTATGCGAAATACGCAGGAGAAAGTAGCAGACATGCAGTATACCAATCGTAAGATTGGTGTAATTGCTTTATTATTTATATGGAGCGTTATGTCATTATCTGAAGTGAGTGAGTTTTTGTATTTTAATTTTTAGGAGCAACGATGCAGGCAAATAAGTGGTTAAAAAAATGTATATTGGCATTAGTAGGTTCGGTGGTATTGATAGTGGTACTATGTTTTATTTTTGATCCATATTTCCATTTTCATAAGCCGTTTCCATTTGTGAGATACCGATTATATGAAGAGAGATATATTAATGATGGGATATCAAGGCATTTTGATTATAATGCTATGATTACCGGTACGTCTATGGCACAGAATTTCAAGACCAGTGAAGTGGATGAGTTATTTGGCGTACAGTCGGTAAAAGAAACGTTTTCAGGGGCAGGATATCAGGAATTATCACAAAATCTGGAAAGAGCATTAGAACGTAACTCCGATTTGAAAACGGTCATTTGGACTGTGGATTATAATGGATTTATTCGAAAAAAAGATTATTCACGCTATGACAGCTATCCAACTTATCTTTATGATGATGATCCATGGAATGATACACAATACGTATTTAATAAAGGAATCTTTTATCATGGGGTACTACCTAATATAGCCAAAACTTTATTAAGGCAGCCAAGTACTACAATGGATGAATTCTCATCATGGAATAAGCCAACTGGATTAACCTATATTATGCAAAGTTATGATCGTCTGGAAAAGAAAGTTCCAATGCAGATGGGACTTACGGATGAGGAAGTACAGATGGTGACAGAGAGTGTTCAGGAGAATATAGTAGATCTGGTAAATAAATATCCGAATACTGATTTTTATCTTTTTTATACACCATATAGCATATGTTTTTGGGATTACGAAGAACGTGAAGGATTAATATTAATTCAATTTCAGGCAGAACAGATTGCAACAGAACTTATATTGAACTGTCCTAATGTAAAACTATATAATTTCTTTGATAAATATGATATAGTATGTAACCTTGATAATTATAGGGATAAGGATCATTATAGTTCTGAAATTAACAGCAAAATCCTCCAATGGATATCATCAGGAGAAGGGCTTGTGACATGGGATAACTACAAAGAAAAATTAGATCAGGAAAAGAAATTTTATTTGAATTATCCCTATGATAGTATATTTGAATAGAACTAAAATAAAAGATAAGAAATGAGGCATGAAATGGATATCTTTAAGAAATTGAACTACATTTTGGATAAGAAGCAAAAGCTCAATATCGGAGTTCTGGGCATCATGATCTTTATTGGCGGTTTGCTGGAGACTTTGAGTGTATCAGCAATGCTTCCAGTTGTGTGGGTTATTATAGACCCAGTATCTATTCAGAATAACAAGTATTGTGCCAGAATTATCGAAGCACTGCATATTCAGGATATGAAGGAATTCACGGTTATACTGCTGGTGCTGTTGATGATTATGTATGTGCTCAAAAATGTGTATCTGCTGATTCTTACCAATGAGCAGAATCGTTTCATATCATTTAATAGAAATAAACTGATCAGTCAGGTGCTGAGAGAATTTCTTAACAGACCTTATGAATTTTATCTGGATGCAGACATTCCTACAGTATTTCGACTGACGGACAGTGATATCCCGAATGTGTTTAATATTTTAATGGCATTGATTTCCATGGCATCGGAAACTGTTGTATTTATATTAATATGTATTGCACTGGTTGTGATAGACTGGAAACTTGTACTGTTTCTGGTCGTAGTTTTTGGAATTATTACGCTGATCATGTTCAAGGTATTAAAACCTAAATTATCTGACCTCGGAGCAAGCAATCTGGCAGTGCAGTCCAGAATTGCAAAATGGAGAATTCAGGCAATCTATGGAATCAAGGACGTCAAGGTGCTTCACAGAGAGTCCTTTTTTGCAGACAATTATGAGAGTAATGGTAAGACAGGGGCAAAGCTCAGCAGAAAATATGCTGTTATCAATGCCATGCCAAGATTGCTGATAGAATCTCTTTTTATGGTAGCTATTTTAGGATACCTGATAGTACAGATCCTGTCAGGAAATGATGTTACACAAATGATTCCTATGTTATCTGCTTTTGGTGTGGCAGCAGTGAGATTGATGCCCTGTATTAATAGAATCAATACGTATATGACTGATATTTCATATTTTAAACCATGTCTGGATTATGTGTATGAAAACATGAATATCAATGAGATCAGCAAGAAGACAAATCAGACATTATTACCTGCTGACGAAAGCAAAACAATGCAGTTAAATAATAAGATTGAACTGAAAGATATTGTATATGCATATCCAAATACAGAGAATCTGATTTTTGATCATGCACAAATGTCAGTACCATATGGTAAGTCTGTGGGAATCATGGGACCATCGGGCGCAGGTAAATCTACAATTGTGGATATCCTATTGGGACTTTTAAAGGTTCATGAGGGACAGATTTTATGTGATGGAGTCAATATATTTGATAATTATCCGGCGTGGCTGGCGCAGATCGGTTATATTCCTCAGTCTATTTATCTGGTAGATGAACCTATCCGCAATAATATTGCATTTGGTATTGCAGAAGAAGAAATTGATGATAAAAGAATCTGGCAGGTGCTGGAGGAAGCTCAGTTGAAAGAATTTATCGAAACATTACCTGAGGGATTAGATACAGCAATTGGTGATAGAGGTGTCAGATTATCAGGTGGTCAGAGACAGCGACTTGGTATTGCCAGAGCACTTTATCACAATCCGGAGATTCTGGTATTTGATGAAGCAACTTCAGCTCTGGATAATGAGACTGAGGCAGCAGTTATGGAAGCAATCAACAGTTTCCACGGTAAAAAGACCATGATAATCATTGCACACAGACTCAATACCATTGAAAAATGTGATTTGATCTATAAAGTTGAAGGCGGTAAGATTACACCTACGACTTTGCATTAATTCAGAGAGGCGGTATAAAGAACCAATGTCAGATAAGCCTATTATTGCAACAGAATTATTGAAAGGGCAGGGACTGGGAAATCAGTTATTCTGTTATATCACAACCAGATGTATTGCGATGAGAAATCATTGTGATTACAGTATTCTGGGCAGTGAAACACTGGCGAACAATATTCACAGTCAGTGTGGATGCTATTTCATGGATCTGGAATTTGGTGTGCCGACTAAGAAAGAAGACTATGCCAGAATCTATCAGGAGAAAGAAGACAGACTGTATGTGGCTAATTCCAAACATGATATAGAGCACGGGGCTTATGTGACAGGAACGGATGAAACACTGCTTAATACGAAGGAGACAGTGCTTGCCTATGGAAATATGCAGTCAGAAGATTATTATCTGCCATATAAACAGGAAATCAAACAGTGGCTTAAAGTAAAGCCAGAGTATGACTGCTATGACTATAGTCAGGATGATCTATGCATTATTCATCTCAGGTGTACGGATTATATGGATTCACCGGAGCTTTTTCTGAATAAGAAGTATTGGCTTCATGGAATGGCAAATATGCGTAAGATTAATCCTGATATGAGATTCATGATTATTACCAATGATGTAAAGGAAGCAGAGAAGCTGCTGCCTGGTGTAAAAGCATATAATTTTGACCTGGCAAAAGACTATTCCATTATCAAAAATGCGAAATATCTCTTACTTGCCAATTCATCTTTCACATATTTTCCAGCATTTACTTCTGATACAGTAAAGACAATCATTGCTCCCAAATACTGGGCAAGACACAATGTATCGGATGGATATTGGGCATCAGAGCAGAATATATACGAAGGATGGACGTATCAGGATAGAGAGGGCAGACTCTATACGGCACAGGAATGTCGGGAAGAACTGGCAGAATATAAGAAGAACTCTAAGACCTATCAACATCTGAACCAGCCTATGACAGAAGAAGAGAAAGCGAAGGCATATAAAAAAGCAGAACGATTCTATAAGAAATATCAACTACAGCATTATTGGAATTCTGCAAAGCGAAAAGTGAGAATGCTGTTACACAAATAAAGGATGGAGTATAAAATGCAGGATAAATTGCAGCTTCCACAGGTAACGTTGGTGGCGATGACAAGTGTAAATATTAAAGAGACGATTCAGGCGATGGAATACAGTATGCGTGGAATTGATTTCGGGGATGCCGTTCTGATTACGCATAAGAAACCGTTCAGACTCCCAATGAATATCAGATACAGCCATACCAGCGAACTAAAGGACATAGATGCATTTAATTATAAGATGGTATATGAACTGGGGGATCATATTCATACTGACTATGCCATGATTGTGCATGCAGACGGATTTATCGTACACCCTGAGATGTGGCGTGATGAGTTCCTAAAATATGATTATATCGGTGCGCCGTGGCCATTGCCAAAGGAAGGAGACACTACTACTTACCGTGATAAAGCTGGTAATATCTGCCGTGTAGGCAATAGTGTAGGTATCCGTAGTAAACGACTTATGGATTATCCTAAGAAAGCCAATATTCCCTGGGAAGGTGAGTACGCATACGGTAAGATGTGGTATCATGAAGATGGTTTCATCTGCTGTAAGATTAAGCATATTCTGGAAGCAGAAGGCATGCAGATAGCGCCCCTTGATGTAGCAAAATATTTTGGACATGAGCATATGATACCTGAAATAGAAGGCATTACACCATTTGCCTTTCATAAATGGGCAGGAACGAATGCACAATACCCGAATTTCTATAAAGAACCATTAATCAAAAAGTGTAAGAAAATAGTCAGGAAAGTATTGCATTAGATATAAGTGAAAAGGATTAGGACATGGTATACGATTGTTTCCAGTTTTTCAATGAATTAGATATTTTAAAAATCAGATTGAACGTCATGAATGATGTGGTTGACAAATTTGTCATCAGTGAGGCAACAGAGACATTTTCGGGATTAAAAAAACCGCTTTACTATGAAGAAAATAAAGAAATGTTCAAAGAATTTGAAGATAAGATCATTCATGTTGTAGTTGATGATACACCCGAGGGTGGCACTCATGAGAGAGATACGTTTCAGAAAAATGCGGTAACACGTGGACTGAAAGATGCTACAGACGAAGATATTATTATATTCAGCGATCTGGATGAGATTCCAAACCCAGAGAAAATCAAGGAAATTCTGAAGAACTTTCAAAAGGACAAGATATATCATTTTGCACAGCGCCTGTTTTACTGTTATCTGAATATGGAGGAGGTATCTGGTAATCTCTTATCTTACGCAGGAGAATTTGAAGGTGTGGAGCGTAAGAAATGGATTGGCTCTAAAATGTTAAGCTATCAGCTTATGAAGGAACTGAACCTACAGTGTGGTGAACTTCGGTTTCCAGAGAGAAAAGAAATCGGTATTCGTGTAGAAGACGGTGGATGGCACTTTGGCTATATGGGGGGACATGGTGAGAAGGATATCAAGAAGCGTGTGCAGGAGAAAGTAGTTTCTGCAGCGCATCAGGAATATAATTCCAGGCATGTTCTGAATCAGGTTACAGATCAGATTAAGGATGGCAAGGATATTTTTGGACGTAATGCGCAGTTTGTGCGTTGTGAAATAGATGATACGTATCCTGAATATATCAGAGAGCACCAAAAGGAACTGGATTTTCTGATTTTGCATGAGGAAAAGCCAGTAGTACACACACTTAGAAGAATTAAGGTAGCAATCAAAGATACCTGTTATCATATAGAGGTAGGCTGCAAACGATTAATAAAGAAGCTGATAGGCAGAGGTTAGAGCATGGCAAAAGTATCAATCTGTGTGCCGACCTATAATAATGTGTCGGAAGTGGAGAGACTGTTGCAGTCTATCCGCAGGCAGAATTATACAGATTATGAAGTGAATATATCAGATGATTCAACGAATGATGAAACAGAAGAACTGGTAGAGAGGGTCCGTACAGAATGGCAGTGGCAGAATAAGCTGCATTATATTCATAATGCGACCCCTTTAGGACATATCTATAACTGGAATGCGGCAATTAAGATGGCAGCAGGGCAGTATATTAAAATCATGTTCAGTGACGATTGGTTTACAGATGAGAAGAGTTTGTCAGCTTTTGTCAGTATGCTTGATGAACATCCTGAGGTCAATCTGGCTTTTTCAGGCAGTATGCAGGTATTGCTGGATGGACAGGATATAGAGCAGGTGAAGCATCTGAGTAAACAGGCAACAGAGCATGGAAATGCATATGCACGTTACGCAGAGGATGCCTTTATAGAACGACTACACAGGAATTATAAGCTGTTTTTTCTTGGAAACCAAATAGGAGCTCCAAGTGCAGGGATATATCGGCGTGGAGAACAACTGGTATTATTTGATGAGCAAAGTAACTGGGCATCGGATATGTTCTTATATTTTGACCTATTACGGGAAAATCACAAGTTTGTATACACAAAGGAGCCTTTGATTTCAATAGGTATGCATGCCAATCAATATACTGAAACCTTTTCAGAAAGAGATATGCGTATTTATAATGATTACCGATATCTGTATACGAAATATGAATTGAGGGACTGTAAGGAATGCAGAGAGTATTTCACAGAGGCTTTTATTATTAAGTACCATCAGGGGTTAAAAGAGGCAAGGATACTGGGGATAGAAGATAGTATATATTGGAAAGCATGGTTCAGGGAACAAAAGGAAACAATAAAGTGTTTTTTGTATGCTAGGCTACAGCACAGGTGATAAAATGAAAAATAGAAAGTACATAGTATGTTATCTGGTTATTTTATTGATAGCATCCATTCCTTTATTAAATAATTATTTGATTCGGGGGCATGATATATATTTTCATTTGATGAGAATTGAAGGACTGGCGCAAGGAATGAAAACAGGAGACTTTCCGGTTAGAATACAGCCTGCATGGTATGGCGGATATGGTTATGCCGTATCCGTTTTTTATAGTGATTTATTTTTATATCCAGTGGCGTTATTAAGACTAGCAGGAGTATCCTTACAGGATTCGTATAAAGTATACGTTGTTTTATGTAATCTGGCAACAGTGTTCATATCAGGTTATAGTTTTGGCAGAATATTTCACAAGCGTGAAATAGGTCTGTTAGGAAGCTGTCTGTACACACTAGCACCTTATCGACTGGTAAATCTGTATACCAGAGGTGCATTAGGGGAATACACAGGTATGATATTTTGGCCTTTATTAATATATTCATGTGTATTGCTGCTGAATGAAGATAGAGAAATAGGACAATTAAAAAAAGGAGCTATCTATATGGGTGTCAGTATGGCAGGCATGCTACAGAGCCATATGCTGACAGCTGAAATAGCATGTATGGTATTAGTTCTTCTTGCAGTATTCTATTGTAGAAGAGTCTTTCATAAAGAAGTCATTTTGGCTGGATGTGTAGCTGTTATAATTGCATTAGGACTTAGTGCATGGTTTCTTGTTCCTTTTCTTGATTATATGGTATTTGGACAATATAATATAAATAGCATTCGCAATAATGATATTATGATACAAAGGCAGGGAACATTTCTTTCACAGGTATTTGCCATATTTGATAATGCTGTCGGACAAAGTCTGGATTTCAGTGTTGGGAAAGCAGGTGATTTTACACAAGGCGTAGGAATGGTATTTATGTTAGCTTTTCTGTGTGGATTTATTATGCTGTTCAGAGGAATCTGGAGTGACGTATCCAGGAGAACACAGAGAATCGCAATAACCTCCTGTTGTATGGGCGCTTTGATGGTATGGATGAGTACATTATATTTTCCATGGGATTATTTATGTCGATTATGCAGGATATTCAGATATATAATAGTTAAAATACAGTTTCCATGGAGATTCACTGGTGTGGCAATTGGTATAATTACATTATTGTGGTGTGTTTTGATAAGTACGATTGAAGAAAAAGAGGAAAAAAGAGAAACAATTATAGTAGTAGCTGCCATTGCTCTGGTATTGGCATTGTCAGTAGGACATTTTATGATGGATCTGTTTCAAAGAGGGGAAAGGATACAGGTTCATTCAGTAGAAGATATGGATAGTTATGTGGCTTCCGGTGAAGAATATTTGCCAGTCAATACGATACTGGTAGAGCTGAAGACACAGAAATTACGGCAGGATGAAGGAATAGAAATTACAGATAAAGTGGTGAATGGAACAAGAATAAACATGCATGTAAATAATTCATCAGAACAAGCAGGCGTGATAGAACTTCCGCTCCTATATTATACAGGATATTATGCAATAGGGAGAACTTCCGATAGACAGAGGGTACATATTGAAACGATAGATGGAACCAATCATGCTGTTGGCATTATAATACCTGCAACGACAGAATGTGATATAAAACTATTGTTTAGGGAACCATGGTATTGGAGACTGGCAGAATTCAGCTCGGTATTATCACTTATACTACTGATTATGTATATGCATGGCAGCAAAATGGATAGAAGAAAATAGCAGGAGAATAGATATAATGGAGAAGATAGGAAAAATTTGCTTTTGGTTAGGCTTTATAATTGAAGCAGTACTTGTCATGATAGATAAAAGTGCATATATCAATCCATATGAAAGTTATTTGTTCAGATTTACATTTCTTTTGTTCTGTATCAAGATAGCTACTACAAAGTATAGTAAAAAAGAATGGATATGCATGATACTGGTTGGGATTATTGCAATGCTCTCGTATTTGATAAATGAGAAGGATGAAGTGGTAAGAGCAGTAATCTTTATTATGTCATGCAAGGATATGGCACCTAAGAAGGAATTATGGACAGCTTTTACTATAACGGCAGTAGGAAGTGTTATTATTATCTTGCTGGCATTTCTGGGAATCTATGGATCAATGACAATGACAGCTAATTTTGGAAGAGGACCATTTCCGGGAATTGTTGAAACCAGATACTGTTTTGGAATGGGACACCCCAATGCCTTCCAATGCATGATGCTGATGCTGACAATTCTGATCCTATACTGTGCTGCCGAGAAAATGAAAGTATATCATTTTATTTTGCTTATTCTATTTAACTTTATCACATATTATTATACTGACTCCAATACATGTTTGTTGGTTGCAATGGCAATTATATTTGGAATCGCACTTATGAAATATGTACCAATATTAAGAAATGCAAGGATTATGTATATATTAGGTTCTGCAGCGATAATTGCTGTAGTGATATTTTCAATCATAGGTGCACATACAGGGCGGGAGACACCTATTATGTATAGAATTGATCAGATTCTAAATGGCAGATTCCAATATGCTTATATTATTGAAGATGCCAGACTGGAGAATTGGAAATTGTTTGGAGCTCCTGGTAATACGGAATTTTTTGACAGTGGGTTTATTCGTCTTGCGTATTGGTATGGAATTATTCCTGGATTGTTATATGTGCTTTCTAATTTATATCTGGTATATCAGAGCTGGAAGAAGAGAGATTATCCATTACTGGTAATTATGGTAGGATTATCTGTATTTATGCTGATGGAAGCGCATCTTATCTCTTATTATATTTTGAGAAATTATATCTTTATATGGTTAGGATATTATTGGTATCAGGATTTTGATAAATCCCATGAAATATATTTTTGGCAGGTAAAAGAATGGATATCGTAAGCGTAATTGTATTAGCCTATCGTTCCGCGTCTACAATTGTACAGACACTGGAAAGTATTAAGAATCAGACATATACACAGATTGAATTGATTGTTGCTGACGATCTGTCGCCAGATAATACAGTAGAGGTAGTATCTCAGTGGATAGAAGAGAATAAGTCAGCATTATATGATGCCAAATTAGTTACAACATCGGTAAATACGGGGATTCCAGGAAATATTAACCGAGCATTGAAGGTGACATCAGGAAAGTATGTTAAAATTATAGCAGGCGATGATTATATGAGTCGCGAAGCAATTGCGGAATATACGGCTTTTTGTGAAAGTAATCCTAAAAAAGTGCCAATAGCAGAGGTTCATCTGTTCAGTGATGAGGATGTAACTGCCCAATTCCCACAAGTGCAGACATACTGTGAGAAATGTTATGAATTTGCCAAGAAAGATTACGAAGAACAGTATCATATGCTGCTAATGCAAAATAGAATTGTGGCACCGTCAGCTTCTTTCTATCCTGTTCAATTATTGCGTGACCTGGGAGAATATGAGGAGAGTTACCGCTGGTTTGAAGATTATCCTATGAATCTGAAAATTATGCATGCTGGATATGGATTTGGACTTATTCAGAAAGAATTGGTATATTACCGTATGTCAACTACATCCATCACAGCATCTGCGCAGTTGCGCCTGAAGAAGGCAGAGCTTGCACTATTTAGAAAGCAGAGATTCTGGTATATGGTGCAGGCAGGCATGGGATGGGAAGCTGTGAAACAGTGTAAGTACTGGATTAAAATTGCAAGACAAAAGGAGTAACTTATGCATATTGTTATCATTCCTGCTTTTTTTCAGACAAAGGACAGACCAACTTTGGGAAGCTTTTTCCTGGATCAGGCAAAGGCATTAAAGAAACAGGGACATGAAGTAACCATATTATACTGTGATACGTATTCGGTGAAATGCTTGCCTGAGTGGATAAAGTATGATGAATCAACAGAGTCACAGATTAAGGGAATACAAATATATAGAAATAAGCGTTTCTGCCCTGTTAAGCATGGAATGGAAGGCTATAAGAATGCTTTTGCAGAGGGTGTTAGAGCATTATGGCAGAAATATATGCTTAATCAAAAAGTAGATATTATTCATGCCCACTGTGCAGTATGGGCAGGGTATGCTGCAATGAAAATGTCAGAAAGAACAGGTATTCCTTATGTTGTAACAGAACATGCTACATTATTTCAACTGCATAAAAATGATATTAGTACGTCAAATCATGCAGTAATCAGACAGGTATTCCAGCAGGCTGCCAGAGTAATCTGTGTCAGTAGAGCGTTTGCAAAACTCTTATCAGAGTATCGTGAAGATATTGATGTAATCGGGAATGTAGTTGAGTGTGATAAATTCTATCCGGTAGAAAGAAAACGGACAGATAAAAAATTTCAGTTTCTTACAGTTTGCTATATGCAGGAAGAAGCGCAGCTATATAAAAAAGGAATTGATATTCTGCTGAAAGCCTGGAAGGAACTACACCAGAAGAATCCAGAATGTCAGCTTGTGATTGGCGGAGGTGGACAGGCACAGCATAAAGCTGTAGAATGGTGTCAGAAATATGATATTACAGACAGTGTAGAATTCATTGGTAATCTGAGTCGTGAAGAAGTAGTAGAGAGAATGCAGCAGTGTGACTGTTTTGTACTGCCGAGCAGGTATGAGACGTTCGGGGTGGTATATATAGAGGCCATGGCTTGTGGCAAACCTGTGATTGCTGTACAGAATGGAGGACCGGATGATTTCGTGAAGGAATTTAATGGTATTCTGATAGAACCAGAACAGGTAATGGAATTAGTACATGCCATGGAGAAGATATTAACACAGAAGTATGATACAGAACATATAGCAGAATATGTGAGAGGTCAATTCTCTGGTGAACAGATAGCAGAACAGTTATATAGAGTGTATCAGAAGTGTCTGGTAAAGAAAGAATCATGTGATTGAGGTTGAAGACGGATATGGGAGATATTTTGGTAACGATTCTTACACCATGTTATAATAGTGAGAAAACAATAGAGAAAACACTACAGTGCATAGAGAATCAAACTTATCCTAATATAGAATATATTATCATTGATGGAGATTCTACAGATGGTACACAGAAGATTATAGAACAACATCAATCCAGGCTTCCCAAGCAGTTTAAATTAATATCAGAGAAAGATCATGGAATCTATGATGCCATGAATAAGGGAATCCGGCAGGCTAAAGGACAGTTAATTGGTATAGTGAACAGTGATGACTGGTATGAACCGGATACTGTAGAACAGGTTGTAAGAGCATACCAGGGGAACGAGTATGAAGTGATATATGGTATGCAGAGAACTTACCTGAATGGAAAAGAGAAGGCAACTTTTATTTATCATCATGATTTCCTGCCACAACAGATGATCACACATCCTACATGCTTTGTGACAAGGGCTGTGTATGAACACTTTGGAGTATTTGATCTGCAGTATAAGTCGGCATCGGATTATGATTTTATGCTTAGATTGTACCGGACTGGCAAGGTAACCTTTACACCTGTGATGAGAGTATTATCTAATTTCCGATTAGGTGGGATGTCAAGTAGTCAGACAGGCGTACAAGAGAATCTTAAAGTCAGATACAAGTATGGATATCTGTCTAAGAAAACATTGCTGTTTCAGACAATTAAAAGTAAAGTATATCAGTGGCTGCATGAAAGGAAAAGGTAATGTTGGCAAGAAAATTGGCTATTATCTCTTTAAATACAGAAAAAAAAGACCTAAGTCAATATTATAATTCCCAGGCAGAGGGGCTGGCGAAAGCGTTTGCCAGGTTAGGTCACGATGTAGAGGTATACCATCTGATTCCTGATTTGGATGGGGATAGAGAAGAGACTATACATGATGGAATAAAAAGTATTTATCTGTATACAAAACATATTGGTAAACATGCTTTGCCGGATTACACGAAGTTAAATATAGATAGAGAATGTTATATTACTGCATCAGATAATTATATTGCCCTTAGAAAATTTTATCAGTGGTGTAGGAAATATAATATTTTGTGCCTGCCATATATTGGAGTTATCAGGAGCAATAATGCTTCTGCGTGGAAAAAGAAGATAGTGGATGTAATCTGCAATAATACATGGTTCTATATAAAGTACCCTACAATCGTGAAAACGCCTGCTTTAGCAGAACAGATAAGACAGTTGGGAGCAGGAGACAATAATCTGTATGTAGTACCAGTGGGATTGGATGAAACAATTCTAGAGACTGATTATAAAAAATATGATATAACAGAGTTAAAGAAGAAGTGGGGTTATCAGCCGGATGATAAAGTTCTACTGTACGTTGGGAGAATGCATCGTGAGAAGAATCCCATTATGATGCTTGAAATATTGGAGACATTGTATAAAGAAGCTTCTTCTTATCGTTTAATTATGGTAGGGCAGGGAGAACTTCTGGAAGAAGTAAAACAGCAGATAAAAGCAAGAAAACTCGAATCGGCGGTTATTTTACTGGATAAGGTCCCTAATACAAAGATGTGGGAACTTTATTGTATAGCCCAGGATTATGTGAATCTTAATGACCATGAGATATTTGGAATGGCGATACTGGAAGCTATGTACTATGAATGTCCGATAATAGCATTAAATGCGCCGGGACCGGCATATATCACGGAAAATGGGAAATACGGAACACTTTGTAATAATCAGACACAGATAATAGAACAGATCAGAGAAAATAATAAGATTAATGGGCATAATCAGGTAATGAATAATTTCACATGGGATGTATCGGTAAAACATATCATGAATATTATTATAGAACAACTTAAAAAGCTGCATGAAGATGGATGAAGGGAGAAAAATATATTGGAACTTCATATAGAACACTTGGCTAAAATAGAAAAAGCAGATATAAGACTTAATGGAATCACAGTTATTGCCGGAGAAAATAATACTGGTAAAAGTACGGTAGGAAAGGCACTTTTTGCAGTAATTAATTCACTGTCGGGTATACAAGGGAAAATAGAACAGGAGAGACAACAATCTCTAAATAAAGTAGAGCAAGCATATAGTGTGTTTTCCGGAAAAAATTTAAAAGATACCATAATAATACATGAGGAATGTACGGATAATGATAAAACAGTAAAACGATTATTGGAATATCTGAAACGAATATCGAATCTGAATAATTCCCCTAAATCACAGTCTGCCAACAAATCGTGTGAAAAAAAAGATTTCCAAGATCTTAACATACAGGATACGGAAGAAATAAATAGAATTTTGCAAAAACTAGAAGGAATTTTGAACGTTCCTGATGAGAAAATTGAAAAGGAATTGGTGACCCGCTATTTTAGCGAAGTATTTCATAAACAAATAAATTGTTTATATGAAAAAGATATAGAAGCTAAAGTAGAAATAAGCGATGAATTAAAACAAATAAATGTGTCTTTCGTAAATAATAAGTGTATATCCTGTAAAAATATTGTACCGTTTGAACAAAAGGTTATTTATATAGATAACCCTTTTGTTACAGATAATTTAAGAAGTGGAAATAGCAATAGCATTATGGAAGATTTCATTAAAACTCTATTAGTAAGAAAGCAAGGTAATGTGTCAGCTATGACAGAGGATATTGTAGAATCTGTTATGAATCAGGAGAAAATGAATGAAATTTTTAGTTTGATGAATAACATAATAGAAGGAGATATTATTGAAAGTATTTCGCATGAGTTGTTGATTCAACAGAAGGGAATACAGGAACCCTTGCATATTGAAAGCCTATCAGCTGGTGTGAAATCTTTTGCTTTAATAAAACTATTATTGGAAAAAGTGGCATTGCAGGAAGGTGATATAGTGGTATTGGATGAACCGGAGATACATTTACACCCTCAGTGGCAGATGTTATATGCAGAAATCATAGTTCTGTTACAGAAGAAATTTAATTTGAAAATTCTTGTAACAACACATAGTCCATATTTTCTTGATGCAATTAATCTGTTTTCATGTAAGTATGAAATAAATGAAAGAGTGAAATTTTATTTAGCTGAATTAGATGCTGCTACAGCAACAATGGAGGATGTTACTGGTGAGATTGAACAAATTTATAAGAAGATGGCGACTCCAATACAGGAATTAGATACATTACGGTATGAATTACAGCATTAGAAGGATAATATAAATGACAGATCGAATGGAATGTCTGTTGGATGATTGTCTAACAGTACATTTAAAAGAAATTCGTAAAATATGTAAAGACAAAACAAATAATCAGGTTATGTGTAAAAGTAACATAACAGCAGTAGATTTTGATAAGATATCAAGAAAATATTGTAAAAAGAAAGGCGTTCCTTCATTCCCGTGTACGGTAGATGCAATGTATATCAGTATGAATGGTCAGTGGTATCTTATAGAATTTAAAAATGGTGATATCAATCAGTTACAGGTACATCGTAAAATTTATGATAGCCTTATTATGCTATTGGAATTAGAGATAATGAAAGATTTTCAATTTGCAAGAAATAATATAACTTATATATTAGTGTACAATAGTAAGAAATATGGCATTGATACTGAAAGACCGGACTTAGAATCAGGCTCACTAAAAAAGGTGTATGACTATACATTGAAGCGGGCAAAGGAAGAAAGAAAATTATTTGGTTTGTACAAATTGGAAAATTATTTACTGAAAGAAGTACATACTTATACAGAAATGGAGTTCCATGATAAGTTTATTGAACCAATGGAAATAGAGGAACAGATATACAATGTAGGAAGGATGGATGATAAGAATGCAGATTAAATGCAACGTATTGGACAGGCAGTTTCAAATGTATCAGCAGGAATATGAAGAGGCAGCGTTGCGTGTTCTCCGTTCAGGTTGGTATGTACTTGGAAATGAGGTAAAGCAGTTTGAAGAGAGCTTTGCAAAATATACACACAGAAAGTATTGTGTAGGACTTAATTCTGGATTGGATGCATTGATTATGTCAGTCAGAGCATTAGAGATTGGTGCAGGTGATGAAGTTATTGTACAGGCTAATACATATATTGCAACAGTGCTTGGAATTACAGAGAACGGCGCTACGCCGGTATTTGTAGAGCCGGACGAATATTATAACATAGATGCAGATAAGGTAGAGGCTGCCGTTACTGATAAGACGAAGGCTATTATGGTAGTACATCTCTATGGACAAGCCAGTAACATGGATGAAATCTGTGCAATTGCAAAGAAATATGATTTACAGATTATAGAGGATTGCGCGCAGTCTCATGGTGCGTGCTATGGTGGACAGATGACAGGAAGCTTTGGCATCTCTGGGTGTTTCAGCTTCTATCCTACCAAGAATCTGGGAGCTTTCGGTGATGCCGGAGCTATTGTAACGGATGACAAAGATTTTGCAGATAAGATCCGTATGATGCGTAATTATGGCAGCAAAATTAAGTATTATAATGAAATAGAAGGAGTAAACTCCAGACTGGATGAGATGCAGGCAGCACTGCTTAATGTGAAATTGGGGCATATTGGAGAGCTGAACCATGAAAGAAAAATATTGGCAGTAAGATATGATGAGGGAATCCATAATGATAAGTTTATCCTACCTGGAATAAGGGAAAAAGCAGATAGTATTTACCACCAATATGTGATAAGATGTAAACAACGTGAGGAATTGCAGCAATTCTTGCAGGAGCATGATATACAGACACAGATTCATTATCCTGTACCACCACATTTGGCTGAATGTTATCGTAGATTAGGATATAAAAAGGGAGATTACCCGATTACGGAGCAATATGCAAATGAAGTATTGAGTTTGCCTATTTACACTGGTATGACTTGGGAAGAACAGGATTATGTAATTGATAGGTTAAATCAATTTTAATAATTTAGGGTAAGTATCAGAAAGAGGAACTGATGGAGAAGATAAGTGTAATGATTCCCTGCTTTAATGAGGTAGAGAATGTAGAACCAATTAGTGAAGCTGTTGTAGAAATGTTTCATAAAGAGCTTCCACAGTATGATTATGAAATTTTATTTATTGATAATGCATCGACGGATGGAACCAGAGATAAGCTCGAGAAAATATGTGCATCTAATCATAAAATAAAAGCAATATTTAATGTAACCAATTTTGGACAGTTCAATTCTCCGTTTTATGGCATGTGCCAGACTACGGGTGATTGTACGATTCCACTGTGTTGTGATTTTCAGGATCCGGTGGAACTGATTCCTGTATTTGTAAAGAAATGGGAAGAGGGGCATAAGATAGTCAGTGGTATTAAATCCTCCAGCAAGGAACCTGGTATTATTTATTTTCTGAGAACGATATATTATAAGACCATAAAAAATATGTCCAGTGTGAAAATGATAGAGCATTTTACAGGATTTGGACTATATGATAAGACATTTATTTCATTATTGAGACAATTAGATGATCCTATTCCATTTATCAGAGGTATTGTGGCTGAATACGGCGCAGGATTTAACATGGTTGAGATAGAATATGAGCAGCCCAAAAGGAGAGCGGGTAAAACACATAACAATTTTTACAGTTTGTATGATGCAGCGATGCTTAGCTTTACATCTTATACCAAAGTAGGTTTAAGGTTGGCAACTTTTGTGGGGTTTATTTGCGCAGCTTTAAGCTTTATAGTCGGATTAGTGTATATGATTATGAAGTTTACACATTGGCATTCTTTTTTAGCTGGTACTGCACCGCTGACGATAGGTGTATTCTTTTTAGGAGGAATCCAACTGTTATTTATAGGATTTATGGGTGAATATATATTAAACATTAACACGCGAGTCATTCACCGGCCTATTGTAGTTGAGGAAAAGAGAATTAATTTTGAAGAAGACACTAAGGTAGATAAATCAAATGACGTTAAGAATACTTTATCAATTTAATGAGAAATATGCTCCTTATGCAGGTACAGCCATTACCTCTGTATTTGAAAATAATAAGGATACAATGGAGATTATTGTATATATTTTGGGAGAAAATCTTTCAAAGCAGTCTTGTGAGAAGTTTCAAAAACTTGGTAAGCAATATGGAAGGAAAATAGTTTTTAAAGAAACAAGTGCACTAATTCAACAGATGAAAGAATGGGGATTGCCATCCTATAGGGGATCTTATGCTGCCAATATCAGATTGTTTCTGCCCATGTTCCTTGAAGAAGATGTTGAAAGAATCCTTTATATGGATGCCGATACTGTTGTGGCAGATTCACTTGAAGAATTATTTCAGATAGATATGGGGGAATATGCCCTTGCAATGGCATTAGATTCTCTAGGATATCAACATAAGCTGGATATAGGCATGCAGGAAGAAGATGCTTATTATAATTCAGGAGTTATTCTGTTTCATATGCAGAACTGGAAGAAGAAACAATGTACAGAGCGTATTATTCAGCATGTAAGAGAGTCGGATATAACCTATACATCGCCTGATCAGGACTTACTTAATGTAGTATGTAAAGAAGATATATTATGTCTTATGCCAAAGTACAATATGCAGCCTGTTCATTTAGCTTTTTCCGTTAGGACCTATTTTGCATGTTATCCTGGGGAGGCATATTATACTGAAAAACAGATCCAGGACTCTTTAAATAAAACCTGTATCTATCATTTTTTCCGATTCCTGGGAGAATTTCCATGGAACAAAGGTAATGTACATCCTGATAATTCCATATTTGATCAATATTTACAATTGTCACCATGGAAGGGCTATAAGAAGGTAAGTGCAGAAAGTACCATAGCGATGAAAATCGAGAAGATACTTTATAAAATTTTACCCAAAGGCTTATTTTTACGTATATTCGAAAAGGCACATCATCTGTATATAAGGAGAAAAGCAGAAATTGCGAAAAGCTAGTTGGAGAGAACGATGAAAGAGAAAATAGCGAATATCTGGAGTAATGGAATATTATTTATATCATATGCCTGTTTTTTGATTTTAAATTATCAGTTAAGACAGGGATATATTTTGGGAATTATTATTGCATTGGGATTAACTGTTGTTTTTTTATCAAAAAGGAACCATATGATAGAAATACATAAGGAGGCCTCTAAAAGAAATCGTATATTAGCTGCCCTATGTTCAGCAGGTATTTTGTTTGCAGATGGTAAGTTGTTTTATGAAATGATGTTAACTTATGATAAAGTTGATAAATTAATCAAACTTTTACATGTATCTAAAAAGGGATTTCTTATAATAACGACGATATGCTTAGTAATTATTTCTTTTGAAGCAGTATATACATTACTGCTATATTTTTATAGATTTTTTCTTAATGATGTTCTTCGTATCGTATCGGATTTATCTAAGAAAGAGCAAATTGTAGTATCACTCTTGTTTTTAATAGGAGCATGTTTTACTGTAGGAGTATATATGGTCACAGGAGCTTTCTATGGAAGTTCAGGTGCATATGATGTAATATATACTTCTGATTCCAGCCTTATATTTAAACAGAATTGTTTTCTATGGTTGGCAAGTGGGCAAAATGATTTAAGACAACCCCTATTTGCAATAATATCGGCACCGTTTGTTGGTATTTTTTCAGCATTGACAATACCGTTTTTGCATAATCAGGTAATAGTTGCGTGTGTGCTGCAGATTGCAAATATAATGGCATTAATTTTTATATTGGTTATGCTGTCTGATTTGCTTGAATTGAAGAACAATATTAAAATCTTTTTCTGGATTATGTCCATGACTTTTTATCCGGTTATGTTATTTCATATTATGGTAGAACAATATATATTTGTTGTTTTTTGGTTATTGTTTTTTGTCCAAATGACATTAAAGAATAATGGCAGACAGGATATTGGTTTTATCGGTGCTGTGGGAGGACTTATCACAAATGCTGCGATGATTCCACTGCTATTTTATAAAGATCATACATCATGGCGGGAACGTATTGTTTATGTATGGAAAACCTTTTTAAAAGGAATATTTGCTATTCTGGTTTTCAGCCGCTTTGATATCATTCTTCATTGCATGGATGGACTAAAAGGAACGATGAGCTTTGCAGGGCAGGGACTTTCATTTACTGAGAAATGGTATCAATATACTGCTTTTGTGAGAAGTTGTTTTATAGCACCTGATTTTTGCCTTTATCAGGAGGGTGGACTACCTACATGGCAGCTGGCGCAAGCTACGCAGACAGACTGGCTAGGAGTAACTATTCTATTACTGACGGTAGTAAGTTTCCTGATTAATAGAAAAGATATTGTAAGCAGGATATCTTTTGGATGGACAGCATTTTCTTTATTGTTGTTACTGATTGTTGGTTATGGTGCATCTGAAAATGGTATGATACTTTACTCTCTATACTTTGGATGGGCTTTCTGGCTTTCACTTTTTAAGCTATTGCAAAACATATTATATAGAATGAAATGTAAAGAAGTCATGCTGCGGATCATCATGACACTGATAACGGTATTTTTATTTGTGATAAACATAAGAGGAATGGGAGAAATGGTTTCGTTCGCAAGTCTATTTTACCCATACCAATGAGGTGAATATGAAAAAATATCTGAAATTGATGCGTGTACATCACTGGATAAAAAATTTCCTTGTTTTATTACCAGTCATTTTTAATCGCTCTTTTTTTCATGTAAAGCATTTAGAGGAAGTTGGCTGGGGATTTGTATCAATATCTTTTATAGCATCGGTCGTGTATATTTTTAATGACATAAAAGATTGTGAAAAGGACAAATTACACCCGACTAAGAAAAACAGACCAATTGCATCTGGCGCAGTTACTGTACCCCAAGCGATGGTTTTGGGAATACTTTTATTTATTATTGCAATAGGTATAAATGATTATTTCTTGTCGTGGGATGGAATCTTCTTGCTATTATTATATTTTGGATTAAATGTAGGATATAGTAATGGACTTAAGAATGTTCCTATTGCGGATATTACGATTTTGGTATCCGGATTTCTGATTCGAGTATTTTATGGAGCCAGTATTACGGGAATACAAGTATCAGGTTGGTTATATCTTACAATTATAGCCGTATCGTTTTATTTCGGATTAGGAAAAAGAAGAAATGAAATCATGGCAACAGGAACAGGTGAGACTAGAAAAGTATTACAGTATTACACAAAAGATTTCCTGGATAAAAATATGTATCTGTGCCTTGCCCTGGGGATTGTATTCTATGCATTGTGGACGATAGAAAATCCCAATAATGTTATGGTCTGGACAGTGCCTATTGTGATGGTTATCTGTATGAAGTATAATCTAGATCTTGAGAAAGGCTATGACGGTGATCCGGTTGAAGTGCTATTTAAGGATAAAGTCTTAATAGGACTGAGTATGATGTATGCCATAGTAGTTTTAGGGCTCTTGTACTTAGTTTGACAATAGCCTTAAGCATGTTATAATACAATTGTATTAGAAAAGGAAAAATGTTGTGAAAAAAGTGTCGATTATTATTCCTATATATCATGGACAAAGATATATATCCAGAATCCTTAAAATGGTAGATGAGAATGCAAGACTGGTAAAGGACAGTGCAGAAGTTGAACTAATACTGGTCAATGACAGCCCGGATGTATCATTGAATACGGACTTTACACAGTTACAGTATGCAGAGGCAGTGTGCATAGATAATGCAGAGAATTGCGGTATACATAAATCGAGAATCAATGGGATTAGAAAATCGACAGGGGAGTATATCATTATGCTTGATCAGGATGATATATTAGAAGATTATGCAGTGAAATCTCAGTTAGAACATATTAAAGATGGAATTGTGGTAGTTGCAAATGGTTATGCAGAGTTGCCGGAGGGAAAGAAATACCTATATAAATATGCAATTATGCAGTATACAGTCAACTACCTCTTTTTTTATGACTACTTTGATTGTAGAATTATATCTCCGGGACACTGCATGATCAGAAAAGATGGTATTCCACAAATCTGGTATGGGCATCCATTAAATAACAGTGGCTCCGATGACTTTTTCCTTTGGTTAATTTTATTAAATAATAGAGTGAAGTTCAAAATAAACAGAGATATTGTATATACACATACTTATACCGGTAATAATGTTTCAGCAGATACAGAAAAAATCAGCAAATCTGTAAGAGAGATTATACAGATTGCAAGAGAAACAAAATGTATTAAAGAAAAACATTTAAGGATAATAGAGAAAAGAATAAGCGGCTCAGGAACATGGATACAAAATGTGATGGGTATTTTGAAAAGTGTAGGTGAGAAGCTAAACAGAAAGTGATGGATAAAAATGAAAATAATGCTTGTCTTTGGAACGAGGCCAGAAGCAATTAAAATGTGTCCTCTTGTTTTAGAATTACAAAAACATAAAGAATTTGAATGTATTGTTTGCTTAACTGGACAACATAAGGAGATGCTTGAACAGGTAATGAAAGCATTTGGTGTAGAGTCAGACTATAATCTTGGGATTATGCGACAACAACAAACACTTACGACAATTACAACAGGAGTTTTGCAGGGGTTAGAGCCAATTTTAAAAGCAGAAAAACCAGATATGGTTTTAGTACATGGGGATACTACTACATCTTTTGCAGCAGGGTTAGCAGCATTTTATCAACAAATTGCTGTAGGTCATGTTGAGGCTGGATTGAGAACAGGGGATATTTACTCACCATTTCCAGAGGAAATGAATAGATTACTTACAGATAGAATTTCAACGTTATATTTCGCACCAACAGAATTAAATAAATTAAATTTAACACGTGAAGGGATAACTGATAGAGTTTATGTTACTGGAAATACTGTAATAGATGCGTTTAAGTATACGGTTAAAGATATGTATACATTTCATGATGAGATTTTAAATAAAATTATGTCTGAAACTGATTGTAAAACAAAAACAGTTTTGGTTACTGCGCATAGGAGAGAGAATATTGGAAAGCCTTTAGAAAATATCTGTGAGGCAATTTCGGCATTGGCACAAGAGTTTACAAATGTAAATTTTGTTTACCCTGTTCATATGAATCCATTAGTAAAATCAACAGCAGAAGCACATTTGGGTAAAATAAAAAATGTTTATTTAATAGATCCGATTGATGTGCTAGATATGCATAATTTATTGTCAAGATGCTACTTAGTCATGACTGACTCAGGTGGTTTGCAAGAAGAAGCGCCCGCATTTGGAAAGCCAGTGTTAGTTTTACGTACAGAAACTGAACGTCCAGAAGCTTGCAATGCAGGCACTGTTAAAGTGGTAGGAACAAATAAAGACATTATTTTTAATGAAACAAAATTGCTACTAGAAGACAAGAACGCATATGAAGCAATGGCACATGCAGAAAATCCATATGGAGATGGAAAAGCATGCGAACATATTTCAACTATATTAAAAGAATATTTTAAAATTAAAAATAACTGGTAAGAATTATGAAAAAAATGTTATATCTTATGTCTATAGATTGGAGGTGGATAATACAAAGACCTCAACTATTAGCAAAGGAACTACAAAAAGAATATGATGTAACGGTTGTATGTACAAGACCAATTATAAAGAGATGGAAAAATCAAAAAGAGTTTGCTGAACCTAAAAATTTAAGAACAGTACATTATTTCCCAATGCAAGAAAAAGTATCTTTATTCAAAAAATTACATAATTATGAACTAAAGAAGGCACTAAGAGATATTAATTCGTTTGATTATGTATTTATGGGAGGAACTGAGTGGTGGCCGTATTTATATAATTATAAGGGAAAACTTATATATGATTGTATGGATGATTATTATGCAATGCAACAGAGTGAAGCAGAAAAAACTCAAATATTTTTAAATGAATCAGAAATTGTTAAAAGAGCTGATATTGTTTTAACAAGTAGCAATAAATTAAAGGAAACGTTAATAGAACGATATCAAGTTAATAATATACAAATTGTAAGAAATGGGTTAAGAGGAGTTTCTTTATACCCTATTCAATCTGCATGTATAAAAGAAAAATATATACTTGGTTATGTGGGAACAGTTGCATCTTGGATGGATTTTGTTAGCCTAAAGAGTTGTACAAATAAATTAGATAATATAGATATACATATGATCGGGCCTGCTCCTGGCTATGAAGATGATGAAAAAGCGAGAATATATTTTGATGGTGTTCGTGAACATGGAGAATTATATGCATCAATTAAAGAATTTGATTGCTTAATGATGCCGTTTATTCTGAATGATATTGTACTCGCAGTGGATCCGGTAAAATTATATGAGTATATTAGTTTTGGTAAATGTATTGTTTGTATATTTTATCCGGAAGTAGAACGTTTTAAGGATTATGTATATTTTTATAATGATTCGCAAGAATTTGTTGATTTGATTCAAAAACTTTCTGAAAATGGATTCCCAACTAAATATTCTTCAAAGCAACAGGAAGAATTTTTGAAATGTAATACGTGGGAAATTCGAGGAAATCAGATTCAACAGTATATTTCTATGGAGGAGAAAAAATAGTTTAATTTTCAAGGGTTATAGGAAGGGTTAGTATGATTTGTTTTATTGAGGCACAGTGTAAAAATTGGGAACATAACCAAGTGAATGCAGGTTTTGTAAAACTGGTTAAACATATAACTGATGAAGAGTGCCATTTTTGGGGTGAAAAAGAACATATTTGTAATTTAAAGCAAATGACGGAATTTGATTCGATTACAATTCATGAAATGGACTTGCCAGAATTGATAATTGATTCATCTAAAAATTGTAAGGAATACTATGCGCTTTTAAAGCCGATTTTTTCTTCCTTGAAAAAATCTGAAAATGTAAAAATAGTATTTTTATCTGCACATAAGGGAATAGTTTTGGCATGTATTGAATTGGCAAAAGAACATCCGGACTATAGAATTTTCTTGACGATGCATTCTATTATGGAACAGTTATATCATAAAAATACTTGGTTTCACAAATGTTATCGATTAGTGTTACGTGGTGAACATAATTTGGATTGGGTATTGAAAAAAGCTACTGTTGCAGATACGAATTTAAAATTCATTATTTATGTTCCGGGGTACAAAGAACGTATGAGAAAATTGTTACCGGAGTATGTTATTGATAAGTTTATTTTTATGCATCATCCATATGTGTTTAATAATATTGATAATATAAGTGATAAAAATAATAATGATGCTATAGCTGTTATTGGAGCAGCAGTAAACAAAAATGCAGTGGATATTACTAAGCACTGCGTTTCAAGTGCTACATTTAATGTGGTGCAAAGGACAAAAGTCAAAATAGAAGGTGAAAATGTAAATATTTTAAGTAAAGGTAAAGGGACTACTGCAAGAGATATACAAAAGTGTATAGATTGTTCAGATTGGATGCTTATTCCATATAATAAATATCAATATAGATTAACTGCATCTGGAATTTTTTGGGATTCTATTGCAAATAATAAACCAATAATTGGTTTGGGATCTGCGTACTTGAAAGACTACATGGGAAAATATCAAATTGGTATTTGGGAAGAAAAAACCAATAAAATATGTGAGAGATTAAAGAATTTGGATAAAGAAAATTATAGGGATTTTTCTAAAGGCATTAACGAATTTATAAAAATAATTGAAGTAGAAAATGAAAAAATTGTTAGTGATATTTTATTGAAATAATAAATGTCATTGAAAGGGCTTTTATGTATAATTTTTGCTTTATGTTAAAAACATATAACCAGGACATCCATGCTGTAGACAGGCTAGTAAAAACATTCATAAAACATAATGTTGAAAAAATTCATCTTTATATTGTAATTCCTAAAACAGATTATGATATTTTTAAAAAATATGAAAATGATAATATTTCGATTGTTATTGAAGAAAAAATAGATGTTTGTTTTTTTACTGAAGCAGTTGATGGACTATCTGTTGGATATTTAAACCAAGAAATATGTAAGCTGGCTTTTTGGAAGTTAAATTTGTGCGATAATTATTGTTGTTTAGATTCAGAATGTTATTTTATTCGAGATTTTTATTATAAAGACTTTATGTATGACGAAACAACTCCATATACTGTTCTGTTTGAGGATAAAGATTTACAAGTAGATTATCAATATTATAAGTATTTTTGGAAAAATAGGGAGCCATATTTAGAAAAAATAGCAAATTCTATGGAACTTAATAATCATAAAATATTGACTTGCCATGGATTCCAAAATATGTCTAAAAAGGCGTTAAAAAGCTTTGAACATAATTATTTGAGTAAATTTGGATATACATACAAAGATATTATTAAAATTGCCCCATATGAGTTCTCATGGTATAATTTGTGGTTACAAAAAAACAAAGATATACCAATATATATTTGTGAACCTTTTTTTAAAACATATCATACTCAAAAGCAATATTGGAGGGATATATTTTCTGGTATTACTGAAAAGGATTTAGCAAGATCGTATGTTGGAATTGTCATTAATGGGAATTTTATATCAAAGGGAAAAATAATAAACTATGGTGAATATTCAATGAAACAATATTTCCTTGAACAAGATAGAATGAATATAAAGCATATATTTATGGTGATGAAATTACTTATATATCAACCAGTTTTATTTTGTAAAGGTTTTTTAAGAGCATTTAGATAATGATAGATAGGATTATGTATGGGTATATTTTTATGAGCAATAAAAGTTGCCTCTATTCTGTAGATCATAGAACAAGAAGAATAAATGATAAGCATATTGAAACAATTATATAAAGTAGTAAAAACAATTTGATAAAAAATAAAAGAAAGTTATTTATGAAAAAAAATAGAAGTACAAATTTTGAATTACTGAGATTATTATGTATTATATTTATTATAACGCATCATACAATTGTACATGGAAGCTTTTCTCTTAACTGTGATAAGATAGAAATTAATCAAATTTTTATGTTGTTTTCAACGACAGGTGGAAGTATTGCAGTTGATATTTTTGTTTTGCTGGCAGGGTATTTTGGCATAAAAAATGAGTTTAAAATTCACCATTTTATTAAGTTGGTTTTTGAAGTAGAAATAATATCATTATTTTGGAATGTAATAATATATATATATATATATATTGTCAAGAATATGGAATTATTTGATATTAAAAATGTTTTTCCTATTGTATTTCATCGCTATTCATATATATTTGAGTATTTATTTATATATGCATGTTCTAATATAATAAATAATTTTGTTTATTCATTATCAAAACAAAAATTAAAGTTGATTGTTGTTATTTTACTTATAAATTATTCGATTGTTCCGAGCATATTCTCATGGTTAGATTATGATAATACTAACATTGCGGGATTTACTATGAATATATGGTTTATTACTATGTATATAGTTGGAGCATATATAAGATTATATCTAAATGAGATAAGTTGGGAAAAAGGTTTGATAGGGTTAATTTGTTCATATTGTTGTTTACTGACATTTATATATACATATAATTTTCATTATGTAAAGGAAAATTTAATGATAAGTTTTGATACAGTTTTTTTAAAAAGAAATTTTATTTTTACATTTTCGACTTCAGTATTATGGCTTTTAACATTTTCTAATCTAAAAATATCTTTTAATAAGACGATAAATTATATATCGTCTTGTAGTCTGACTATTTTCTTGTTTCATGATAATGTAATTGCGAGAAATGTTTTATGGAACCATGTATTTAGACAAAATAAGTATGAATATACTAATGAATTGATACCATATTTGGTATTGGTTGTAATTTGTGTATTTGCAGGAGGAATAGTAATTTCTGCGATGTCAAAAAAAATATTAACAGTTTTACTGGCTAGCAAAACTTTAGTAAATATAGAAAGAAGAATCAGCGGATGGAAATAAACGAAGGTACTAGCAAAAGCAATGATGATATAATACAGGCTTTTGAGGTTTTTAACAATGTATTTGGTAATATAAGCAATGAACAATTTGTAAATAAACACTATAATAATCCAGAACGATTAAATAAAGCTATTTATTATATGAAAGAAAATGGGAAAATGATAGGTATAAATGGTTTTATGGGCTGTGTATTGCATAATAAAAATATTACTATTAGAACTGCACAAAGTTGTGACACGGCTGTATTGGATGAATATAGAGGAAAGGGAATTTTTACAAAGATTGTATCTGCTGCAGAGAATGGATTGAAAGAAGAAGGGGTTCAAGCCTTGATAGGCTTACCTAATGACAATTCATATTATGGATTTAAAAAAATGGGATGGAAGGATTTAGAAGAGACTAGAACAGTAGTATTAAGGTTGGATATAATGAATGCTAGAGGGAAAAAAGGCAGATTCTTTGATTGGATAGATAGAATATGGAATATGTGTAAGTTATTTTTGATATATAAGAATATGTTAGCCTCATATAAAGTAAAAATAGATGAAAAGTTTCCTTTTGATGAGGAGGAGATTAGTTTAATTAATGTGCATGACGAATTCACATTTTATAGAAATCAAAACTATTATAGATGGCGTCTTGATAAAAAAAATGTTAAATATTTGAGAGTATATGAAAATAATAAATTAGTAGGTTATATAATTTTTAGAAAGGCAGATGATGGAATAAAAAGAATAGTAGAAATAATAGATTGGTGGATGATAAGTTATGAGAAAAAAAGTATTTTAGCTAGAATGATTTATGAGGTTCATAAAATTTATAAAGGTTATATTCTTTTTCCGTTTTTAAATAGTGAGGGAAAAGAATTAAAAATACTGCAGCAGTTAGGATTTATAATTAATAAAAAAGATAAACATCGAATTATTTATAAAATTTTGGATGAAAATTTAGGGACAGATATTATGCATAAAAAATTACAGATTAGATTATTAGATGTTGATACATTTGTAAATTGTGATTATGAAAATTGAGTGGAAAGAGAGGTAATTTAAATATGCGATGCACTATTCCAATTATTACAATAATTACTCTTACTTGTAATCAATTAGAAAATGCCACAAAACCATTTTTGAAATCATTGTATACATATACCCCAGAAGAATTATTTCAACTTATTATAGTAGACAATAATTCAAATGATGGAACGAGAGAGTTTTTGGAACAGTTTAAAAATACAAAAAATAATATAGAAGTTATATATAATGAGGAAAATTTGGGTTATTCTAAGGGGAATAATATAGGATTAAAGAGAGTTCGTACACAATATATAGGATTATTGAATAATGATATTTTACTTTCCCCTAGTTGGTTGGAAAATACAATTAGTATATTTGAAAAGGGAAAAAAAGTAGGACTAGTTTCACCAAAGATGCTAATGAAGGGAAAGAAACATGATAATTATTTACAAGCGACAAAAGAGAATTATTTAGTCAAAGGAGAAAGTTATAAATTAAAATCAATAGAAGATTTTTCAATGTATTTTGCACCACAGTTTTCTTGTGTTTTAATGTCTAAGCAAGTGTTGGATGCAGTAGGTTTTTTAGATGAGAATTTTACGCCAGCTTTTTATGAGGATGTTGACTATATGGCTCGAGTATGGATGGCAGGATATAAATGTTATGTGGCGAATAAAGCTTTCTTTTTCCATAATCATAATCAAACTTCAAGCAGAATGGAAGAACGTGAGAAGATAATGGAGCGTAATAGGGAATATTTGAAAGAAAAAAATTATATGGCCTCAGAATTAGAACGATTGTATACTGAGAATAACCAATTAAAGTATCATATAGGGAAATATTCATTATCTAATAGGATATTGGCAAAATTGGGGGAAATATATAAATGGATGTTAAAATAAAACAGACAACAAGAATATTGGTAATAACTCCGCATCCTGATGATGAATGTATTGCATTAGGGGGATTTTTAAAACAACATAATGCTTATTGTGATGTTTTATTAGCTACTAATGGGGCACTTGGAAATCCAGAATGGGATTGTGATAAAACGATAAAAGTTAGAAGACTGGAATTTATTAATGCGATGAAATATATTGGGATAAAAAAAATTTATATGCTTTCAATCATGGACCAGGAGTTGAAGAAAAACTTATTTAGGTTAAATGAATACTTAAGAAAAAACTATGATTATATTTTTTTGCCCTATAAAAAAGATAATCATCCAGATCATCGGTGTATTTATAGACATGTAAGAGATTATATAAAGTTGAGAAGAATAAAAAGTATTCTTATTGAATATGAAGTATGGACACCCATAGAAAAGCCTAATTTTTTCTATGATATAAGTGGTGTTTATAAAGAAAAGGAAAATGCAATAAAAAAATATGAATGTCAATTAAGACATGTTCCATATGATTTGGGAAGTCTCGGGCTGAACAGGTATCGAGGAATGCTGTGCGGTGCACAATATGCAGAGGCGTTTTATGTACATTATCCTATAAGAGAAAGGATTAAAGAAAGAATAAATAATGCATGTAATAAATAATTTAAAACAAATATTAAAGAAATTAAATTATATTATGTCAAAAAAGCAGAAAAAAAAAGCTGTATGCTTAATAATAATAGTTTTAGTGGGATCAATTTTTGAAACATTAGGAGTATCTATTATAATGCCGTTTATTGAGGCTGTTATGATTCCAGAAGCATTATTTGATAATGCAATTATAGGTAAGCTAAGTGACATTTTTAATTGGAAAGAATCAGATATTATATGGATAACAGCAATATTCATAATTTCAGTTTATGTTGTAAAGAATATAGTATTACTTATTTCTTCATATGCTCAGGCTTCTTTTCGCTGCAGGTTAGTTAAAGAAATATCAGTTAAAATGCTTAATGCATATTTAAATCATTCATACATATATTTCACTAATATAAATAGCGGTAAGGTAATAAGGGGAATATATGATGATGTTGGCGGCTTATATTTTATACTTGAAGATTTATTTAAAGGCTTAGCAGAGTTATTAACTGCATTGTTTATAGCAATAACTTTATTTATTATAGATCCTACTTTAGCAATAGGATTATTATTTTGTGCAGGAGTAACTTTATTTTTTGTCATTTTTGTAATTAAGAAAAGGATAGGTAATCTAGGACAAGAATTAAGAAAAGTAAATGCATGCCTGCATCAATATACTTTGCAGATAGTTGGGGCTATAAAAGAAATTATGGTAGCACAGAAAAAGGAGTATTTTACAAAAGAGTATTCAGGTGAATTTGAAAAAAGGAGAAAAATAGAAACAGAATATTCATTCATAGGTTCGTGCCCGGAAAGAATTATTGAAACGGTGTGTATATGTGGATTGATAGTTATGATTGTTATTAGGGTTAATGTAGGAATAGATTCTGTAACATTTATTTCAAAAATGGGAGCATTTGCAGTGGCGGCTTTTAGAATTTTGCCATCTATGTCAAGAATTGCGGGATATATTAATAATTTAGTTTACTATATACCAATGTTGAATGCTACATATGAGAATGTAAAAGAAGCAGATGAATATGTGCAGACAATAAAATATAAACACGATACTAAACTTGCTAAATTGTGTTTTGAACATAGTATGCAGATATCTGATATAAATTGGAAGTATGGGAAAAAAAATATATTAAATAATGTGAATTTAGAAATTAAAAAGGGGGAATCAATTGCATTTATAGGTGCTTCAGGTGCAGGAAAAACAACTTTGGCAGACATTATATTAGGGGTATTAAGACCCCAAGCTGGTACAGTTAAGTGTGATGATAAGGATATTTATGAAAATTTAATTGAATGGAGTAAAATAGTTGCATATGTGCCACAGAATGTTTATTTATTTGATGATACAATAAAAGCAAATGTAGCGTTTGGAATTGACTCAAGTGAAGTTGACGAGTCTTTAGTATGGGATGTACTGGAACAAGCACAATTAAAAGAGTTTGTACTTTCATTACCAGAAAAATTGAATACAATTGTGGGGGAAAGAGGGATTAAATTCTCAGGAGGGCAAAGACAACGTATAGCAATCGCAAGAGCATTGTATCATCGTCCAGAGATATTGGTTTTGGATGAAGCTACGTCTGCATTAGATAATGATACCGAAAAAGCAGTTATGTCCGCAATTGATGAACTACATGGAAAAATAACTATGATAATAGTTGCACATCGGCTCACTACAGTAGAAAAATGTGATAAAATATATGAATTTAAAGATGGGAATGTTGCAGAAAGGAATAAATTTATTGTTTTGGAGGAAAATAAATAGATGAATAGAGGAAAACTTCATGAATATTTTTTGAAATACCCAAGGATAGGAAAAAAAGTAAGAGAATTATTTTATATGATAACTGTGCCATCAAAAAAGGAAAGGGAAAAGATTAAATTTGAAATACATTTAGCAGAACATTGTAATTTAAACTGTAAATGTTGTAATAATTTTTCACCTCTGGCCAATGAAGAATATTTGAATTATGATATTTTTCTTAGAGATATACAAAGGATGAAAGAATTGTTTGGGGGAGAAGCGGAACAAATTACACTAATGGGTGGAGAACCCTTATTAAACAGAGATATATGCAATATAATTTGCAAAGTAAGGCATGCATTCTCTAAATGTAAATTAGTGGTAGTAACAAATGGAATATTATTACTTAATATGCCAATAGATTTTTGGACATGCTGTTTTGATAATCAGGTGGAAATTTCAGTTTCGTATTATCCGATAAAGTTGGAAATAGAGAAGATAAAGAGTGTTGCAAAAAAAAATAATGTTGAGATTAAATTTGAAATTGAAAATGGAACAATAACAGAAAATTATACGGAGAGAATTCCTTTGGATTTAGAAGGGAAGCAGAATAAAAAACTCAATTTTAAAATGTGCTATAAATCTAATAATTGTATACAATTAAAGGATGGTAAACTATATACCTGTTCGCTTATTCCTAATATTGTCCATTTTAATAATTATTTTTGTGAGAATTTGGATATAACAGAAGATGATTACGTTGATATTTATAAAGCCAAAAGTAAGGAAGAAATCATTAAAAAGTTAAATACTCCTCCAGCGTTTTGTAAATATTGTGATTGGGCCAATATGGAAAGCGGTATAAAATGGGGAATAAGTAAAAAAGATAAAGAGGAATGGGCAGAGTTATGAGATTTGTAACATTATTTCCAGAATGTGAAAATGTTCATTTGATGAAAGAGCAGGGAATGATACCATATTTTATGAGTAAAGAGTACAATATGGATGGAGTTGTAGCATGCTACATGGACTCCTGCTATAATTCATATGGCGAAAATGGATTTAGTTATATAGAAGAATTAAAAGATAATTTAGAAATTGAAAAAATAGACCGAAAAACTCGAAACAAAACAGTGGATGGATTGTATTATTTATTGAAAAATGCAAGGAAAATTGATGTTTTATATATTTTTCACCTTAGCGAGAGAAGTTTATATTGGTATCTTATGTATAAACTTCTAAATCCCAAAGGAAAAGTGTATTTGGAGTTAGATGCAGATCGAGAAATATTTCATTTTGAATTTAATAAATTTTCTATTAGACGCCAATTAGAATTACATATGATTAGAAAGTGTGATTTGGTAAGTAACTCAATAAAAAGTATAGCAGAAGAAATTGGTCAAAAATGGGAAGCACCAATAAAGTATATTCCACGTGGATTTTATACTAAAGGGGAAAGAATAGAAGTTTCTAGTCAGCAGAAGGAGAAAGTGTTTTGTACTGTAGGTAGAATTGGAACGTGGCAGAAGGCTACAGAGGTACTATTAGACGGATTTCGCATTTTTTCAGAACAAAATAAAGAATGGAAATTGCAAATAGTAGGACCGATAGAGAAGAAATTCGAAAATTACATTGAGAGATACTTTACAGATAATCCAGAATTAAGGGAACGAGTTATATTCACAGGAGGAATATATGATAAGGAAGAATTAGATAATGTGTATATTAAATCAAAAGTTTTTTGCATAACATCTCGTTTGGAAGCATTTGCTCTTGTATATGCTGAAGCTTTGAAAAGTGGATGTTATATAATTTCATCGAAGGTAGATTGTGTAGAAGATGTTTTACAACATGAGAAATATGGTACAACATTTGAAATAGATAATAGTTATGAATTAGCTGAGAAGATGCTAATAGTAGCAGAAAAAGATGAAAATTGGTTTGAAAATGCATGTATAAAAGCACAAGATTATGCGTATAAAGAATTTTTTTGGCCGGATATTTGTAAAAAAGTATATGAGTATTTATTTTTGGATGATTGTAAGTCCTCAAACAGGAGTACTAGATAAGCAAAAATCCCCATGTTTGCGAGGATTGTGTCGAATTTTTGAAAAATAGATTGTACTTTGAAAAGTTAAGATTTTTGTATTTATTGGGGCATATATTTTGTATCTTGGCTGACCATGGAACTTGGATTCTCAGATACGTGACAATGTTTTCACACCACAGATTTCTAACTCCCCTTAATTTTACTGATTATTTACCACCTTCTTTGATATTTAATTGTCATGTTTTATAATGATAGTATATAAACATGACGAGATGTCCTATGGCAATTATAACTCAAACAGATAAAAGAACTGGTATCACATATGCTTATGAAACCTAGTATCACAGGAATAAAGAGAAAAGGCAATCCCGTTCCAAACGTGTATGCGTGGGAAAGGTTGCCCCGGCTACTGGTAAAATTGTTCCTGCCCATGGCAAAACCAAGAAGGAAGAAGGGAAAGCAGCCATTACAGCTGCTAAAAAGTGGAACTTCACATATAAGCATCCTTACGGTGCGGATATAGCTTCGCCGCAAACCATTTATTACGAATTGACGAAATGTTCAACGTAAGTCCTCAAACACGAGTACTAGATAAGCAAAAATCCCTGAGTTTCCGGGGATTATGCTGATTTTTTGGAAATAGATTGTACCTTGAAAAGTTAAGATTTTTTATATTTACTGGGACATGCTTTCTGTACCAGAGGTGACCATGGAAGAAGATTATCCAGAAAGCGGAGATTATTATCGTCTACGTGTTGCGGAATCTCAGTGAGAAGCAGATTAAAATACTCAAAGGTATTCAGTCCATTTACTTTGGCTGTTTCAACCAGGCTGTACAGGACAGCAATGGCTTATGAAAATTCATGAATAAAAAATCAAGTCTTCAAAGACAAAGTATAAATTGATTTTGGCTTATATAGGGAGTAGAGATAATATTAAAAGGAAAAATATGAGAAAAATTGAGAGTTTCGCATTAAAATATAACAAGACAATAGCGTTGATTAGTGTTGCAGTTACACTTCTTATGGGAATTGCTTCACTTTTTGTATCCTACAATGCTTTGATTGTTAGCAAAAATCAAGAAGAATTATTTAAATTACAGATGCAGTATTTAGAAGCGGAGAATACCCCACAATTTTCATTGGGAGATATATCAGAAAAGGAGGATTATATAATATATAATATTGTTGGAAATGGTGCAATTATTAATGAGGCTCGATTAAGTCCGGCAACAATAATGACAGTTTTATATAAAAATGAAGTTATAGGAAGAATAGATGTTCAATGTTATGATGAAAGTGTTCGCTCTTTTGATTATGCGACAAATTCGTTTATAGTGCATAAGCATAAAGATGTACGAAATATTGATAACGTATGGAATGATATATGCCAAACTATAGCAAAGAAAGCTGAAAAAAATAAACAAATAGATATAGATGCATTGACTTATGATTATGATGAAGTATTTTTTATAGATTATAAAGATTATAAATATGAGCAAGAATATTGTACTTATGTAATTTTATATGAATCTATCATACTGGTGAATAAAGATAATCAATATACAACGCCGTATGCACCTGATAGCGTGATATTTCTTATAGGTGACAGGGGAGACAGTAAGGAAGAACAGGAGATACTTTATATAGAATCAGTAGGACTAAGTGCAGAAAGTCTGTATAACAATATACTGGCAATTGATTTCTAAAGGAAACGTTTGTATAGTCTAGAACGCCAATTGTATCAAGATATTTTAGTAAATGATGGATCAAAAGAAATAGCAGAAGAATATGTAAAGCGAAATAATTTTTATTTTATTAAAAAGAACAAAGGATATGAAAAGGCATAAAATAAATTGAAAAAATAAAACGTAATTTTCCCTAAAAAGATTTGAGCCTTTTTGTAGGGTATATACATTCAGAACTGTATAAATGTGGTTACTCTTTATTAAAATATATATGTATGTGTAATAATATAGTGAAAAGGTAAGTATGTAATTTTGGATATATATGGAATTGAAATAAATAATGGATGAAAAAAATTTAAAACTGTACTTTTCTATATTTATGGTAACTACATGTTTTATGTTAAAAAAAAATGTAAAATATGCACAAAAAATAATAAAAATTACACAGACATGAAATATTTTTATGAAATTTGTGTATAATGTAACTATCAAAATGTTAACAGGCATGAAGGAGAATAAATGAGATTACAAGTTAGTAATATTGGCAAAATAAGTCGTGCGGAGATTGATATGCAAGGACTGACAGTCATTGTAGGAAATAATAGTACGGGGAAAAGCACAATCAGTAAATCATTATATGCCATAATTCAGGGGTTTCACAACTTTACGGAAAAGATAAGTATTAAAAAGCGAGAAGTATTGATACGGGAATTGCGTAAATGGATTAAATCTCTGAGCATGGAATTGAGAGTGCTTGATAACAAGTATAGACATAAAAGTAAATATTTAGAAAACATATCTATAGTTAGAAATTATATTGAATCATTTAATCGTTTTAATGATAGGCCATCATTGGTGTTTAAAAGTGATGGTAGCAAGCAGGAAGAGTTTAATTATTTTGAATGGATGGAATCAGAAGAAAATTTTAGGGAAAAAATTATAGAGGTTTTTTCTTTAAATGAACTTCAGAATGTATTGACCCAAATAGATGAGGAGCCATTGATACAAAATAAATTGGATAAAATAGATAGATTATATGAAGAGATAAAGAAAGAGACAGAAGAGGAAAAAATTTCCCGTGAAATATTAAATGAAATATTAAAAAGATGTTTTGCAAATGGATTTTCTACCCAATTTAATGATAATGCAACAGAAATAAGATTGTATCCTCTTGATGAGAATGAAGAACATTGTGCAAGGATTTTTAGAAAGAAAAATGCAGAATATATTAGTGATTTTTCCTATATGGATTTTGATGAGAATATAGTTTATATTCAACCGATGCATATATTAGACGATAATGGCAGTTTAAGATTTCTGTTTTGGGATTCCAAAAGTGAAAAAATTCAGGATAGATTATTGACACAACTTAAGATAGAAGACGATTTTAAAAATATAGAGGAAAGTGAGGAATGTAACAAATTAATCAAACAGATAGATGATATATTATCTATACATGATTCAGAATTTGATAATGAACCAATAGGAAGTGCGCAAATGGAAGAAGCTCCTTTTGCTGATACTAAATTTACTTATAAAGATGATCAATTAAATAATGCTATAGATTTTATTGATGTAGCATCTGGTATAAAAAATGTAACCGTATTGAAGCGATTGGTAGCCAATGGAATACTTCATAAAGGATCTCTCTTAATAATAGATGAGCCAGAAGTAAATCTACATCCAGATTGGCAAATGAAATTTGCAGAGATATTGGTTATGCTTAGAAAAGTATTGCATATTCAGGTTTTAATTAATACACATAGTCCTTATTTTATGAGAGCAATAGAGTGCTATAGTGATTTGTATGGTATATTTGATGATTTAAATATATACCGTACGGTAAAAGATAGTTCGACTAGATATCAGTATACAGTAGAAAATGTAAGCGAAATAGAAAATGGGGTAGAATATTTATATTATCAGATGTCGAGACCGTTTGCAAAATTGCAGGAAATGCTAGAGGAAAAACGCAACAAAGAGGTAGAAAGCGATGAGTAATAAAATATCAGATATGATAACAGATGATAAAATTATTATTTCATTAGAAGAATCTTCATGGCCTGCTCAACCTTCCAATCCCAGTCAGATATGGGATAAAAAGTGGCTATCTGGCGGAATGCCTCAAATAGGGAAAATTCCTACTTTTTCCTTTGACCGTATTAAAGAATTAAGTGATATAGAAAACGTTGCATCTTGTGATGCCTTTTTTTACTGTTCTGGTGCAAATGAAATAAAAAATGAGGTAACAAGTTTCTTGTTTGAGTTTAAGGATACTAATAGTACTCATATTCTAAAAGAATTTGTAGCAAATACAAATTCGGACAAAAATTATCAAAAGAGTATTAATAGAAAAATAAATGATTCGGCTCATATTTTGAAGACGATAGAATTTGCTGGAATAAGTGGACAGGAATTATTAAAACGGACACATATAATTATCGTATATAAGGATGATATTAAAGGCGCTTTAGAAATGAGCTCTAAACTGGGGAAAAAACCATATATGAAGGGAAAAAAGAGAGCAAATGGTGCAAGTATCAATACTACATTAGAAATATTTGCTAAAATGGAAAGTCCAAAGGAGAAAATAAAAAATTCATTTGATAATTCAGCAAAGAGTAATGGATATAGAAGAAAAGAATTATCTAAAGATGATAAGAAGTACATACAAAATAAATTAAGCAATGTTTCAAAAAGTGCTGGATTTCAACAATATGAAATGAAAAAGAAAGAAAATACATATGCTACAGTTTTGAATCGTGATGAATTTAAAAAAATTTTTGAAAAGAGCTGGTGTGAGATATTTCTAAATTGGAATTGGGGACCATATGAGAATGAAATAAATAAACGACGATTAGAATTAGTAGGAGATGACCAATGAAACAACGTTTAGCAGATTATGTAGCAGACTTCTTAGTGTCACATGGTGTAAGTGATGTATTCAGTGTAGTTGGTGGTGGGGCAATGCATCTTAATGATGCATTAGGTCATCATGAGAAGCTTCGTGTTACATATAATCATCATGAACAAGCCTGTGCCATAGCGGCAGAGGCCTATGCTCGTTTAGAGAACAGGATAGCAGCAGTATGTGTAACAACAGGACCAGGTGGCACAAATGCGATTACAGGTGTATTAGGTGGCTGGTTAGACAGCATACCTATGTTCATTATTTCTGGACAGGTAAGATATGACACAACTGCCAGATATGAAGAAAGAGTGACAGGCGCAGTTTTGCGGGCAGAAGGTGATCAGGAATTTGATATCACAAAATCTGTAGCACCGATGTGTAAATATGCAGAAATGTTAGAAGAACCCAAGAACATTAGATACATGCTGGAGAAAGCCTGGTACATGGCAACGACAGGCAGACCAGGCCCGGTATGGGTAGACATTCCTGTAAATTTCCAAGGAAGCTTTATTGAGACTGATGAACTTTTTGGATTTGATGAAGAGCAGGAAAAGTTAGAATTACCTGATCCTTTGAATGAAGAAACAGTATGTACAGTATTAAATATGATTAGGGATGCTAAGAGACCTGTTATTTATGCAGGATATGGTATCAGACTTGCAGGAGCTGTAACTGAATTTAAAGAAATGATAGATAAATTAGGAGTACCGGTTGTTACTTACTGGAATTCTATAGATGTGATAGAAGATGAACATCCACTGTATGTAGGGCGTGGTGGAAATATGGGGGACAGACCAGGTAATTTTGCTGTACAAAATTCTGATTTAGTATTGGCAATAGGTACAAGAATATCTATTCGACAAGTTGGTTATAATTGGGAGACATGGGCACGTGCAGCCAGAGTTATCATGGTAGATATAGATCAGAATGAGATGAAGAAACATACGCTTCATGTAGACATGCCTATATGGGCGGATGCAAAAGATTTTATTTCGAAGATGAATCATTTACTGGATAAAGAAAATACTCCATTTTTCAAAAAAGAAGAGTGGGTAAAAGCTGGACAGAATTGGAAAGCAAAATATCCGGCAACTTTACCAAAACATTGGAAAGAAAATGGTGAAACAGCAAATGTTTTTGCCTTTATTAAATATTTGAGTTCTTCTTTACCGGAAGGAAGTTTGACAGCAGTATCGAATGGTGCTTGTTGTGTAGTAGGACATCAGAATTATGTGATCAAAAAAGATACTCGATTTATCATAAATAGTGCTGTGGCAAGTATGGGATATGGATTACCCGCAGCAATTGGTCTGTGCAGGGCAGGTAAAGATCAGACAACAATCTGTCTTGAAGGTGATGGCTCTATTATGATGAATCTGCAGGAATTACAGACAGTAGTAACCAATAATTTACCAATTAAGATTTTTTTGATTAACAATCAGGGATATCATTCTATTAGATTGACACAAAACAATTTATTTAAAGAACATTGCAAAGTCGGGATAGGACCGGAATCTCATGATTTAAGTTTTCCACAATTTAAGAAGATAGCAGAAGCTTTTGGTTATCCATATTATGAGGCACATTCTAATGCTGAGATGAAGGAAGCTGTGGAACAGACACTACAGCAGCCAGGGTTTGTTTTTTGTGAAATTTATACAGATACAGAACAGGTGTGGGAGCCAAAGAGCAGTACGAAGAGATTGGAAGATGGTACACTTGTAAGCCCGCCGTTGGAGGATTTAGCACCATTCTTGTCTCGGAAAGAGTTGAAAGAAAATATGTTTATTCCAATGATAGGGGAGTAGGATGTTTTTTCAATAAAAGGGTATACAATTGAGTATTGTGGCGGTTCTTCATGTATGATTTTACGAGGAACAGCAATTATAATGACACCAACTTTTGTTAGAGTAGAAATGAAAATAATAAAAAATAAAATGTGCAGTAAATTCAGAAACAATGTGCAGATTTAAGGAGAACGCTTATGAAAAAAGTTAGTATACGAATTGAGTATATATTGTCAGTAATAATAGCAGGTGTATTGACAGTATTTTTATTAGCGGATTCTGAAAGGATAGATTCGGCATTTTATCCTGGATTGCTACCATTAGGCATTTTTATATTCCAAACAATAAGAAGAAAGATGGATGTTATACAATTAATCAGCAAAACAACTTTAAGTGATAATATAATTTCAATCTGTTTTGCAATTATTTTTATGGCATTTATTCCGGTAATGGATTTATGGACGAACACTGCCTGGGGTAAGAATATAATAGAGCAGATTATTATACTGGCCTATTGTATTTTGATCTTTATATCATTGTTCATAATCAATTTACAATATGTCACAATGGAGTTGTCTTTTAATGCGTTGGATAAAGAAACACAAGGGGGATATTTTAGAAATTTTAAATACTATAAAAGCTATTTCTTCTTAATTTGTCTTATGGCTATAGCGTATATTGTAAGCTGTTATCCTGGATTATTGCATGGTGATGGATGGAATATATGGATGATTGCAGAAACAGACCAGGGATGGAGTGATTGGCATCCGGTTAGCTACATATTTCTAATTCGATGTTTATTAAAAATATGGAATAATCCATTTATTATGGTATGCTTTCAAACGGTAGTTTTTTTGTACATTGAATTATTTGTTTTAAATTATCTGTATAATTATATAGGAATTATTTCCTGCAAGGTCTATACAATTGCATCGTATGTTAATATTATGATATTTTTCTTTTTGCATACAGTAACAAAAGATACTCCTTTCTCTGTCTTTTTGTTAGGATTTTGTATTACTTTATTGGCTATGTTACATGGTGAAAAGAATAAATTTTTGTATATTCAACTGATTATATTTGGAATAATGGCATCATCTATGAGACATATGATGATTGTTCCGGTAGCAGGTGGATTTATATTTGCGGTAGTATACTGGGCTTTAAAGCGACATAAGAAAGAGACTGCTCAATTCCTTTTTATGTTATTTATTGTAATTTTGGGGGTTGTTGGAAGCAGAACTTTAATTATAAGATATTTTGATGCGGAACCTAACCGGGGATATGTGAAATACTCGGTGCCGTTACAAATGATGGCAGCATACGCAGCAACTGGAGATGTTGATGAGAAATCTAGGGGCATAATGGAAAAATATATGTCATTGCAAGAATGGGCAAGCGAGTATCAGGTGGATCCGTATTTATCTGATAATATATCTAGAGGAAAAGACGTGAGAAGGGAAAAAATTTTATTTGAAATTGAAGAAGAAAGCTCAAATATATATATTGTTAATTGGAGATTTCTAACACATAATTTTACAGGCTATTGGGATGCTTTCTTTAAACAAAATTCTGAATTATGGAGAATGTCAGATAATCGTGAACACGTTGTGTGTACAAGCCCATATTTTATTAATGTAGAAAAGTGTGTTGAAGAGAATAGAGGCGAATGGAATCCTCATAGGAATTATCTAACAGAAATAATGGAATCATTGACTGTATTTGCAGCAGAGAATAAGATATGGAACATCTTTTCCTATCATGCAGGAATTTATGTATATTTTATTTTGTTCGGTGTGGCGTTGGTGATATATAAGAAGAAATATGAAATATTGATAGGTTTTATACCATATATCATATTGGGACTATTATTGAGTGTGTCTATCCCACAACAGGCAATTAGATATGTTTTGCCTATGTTCCATGCAGGTATTTTAGCATTTTCAATTTGTTTTAGATTCTATGATAGGTGAATGATAATATGAAAAGTGTAATTATATCTGGAGCAACCGGAGCAGTAGGAATAGCGTTAATTAATGAGATGGTTTCTCATGATATTAAAGTGCTTGTATTAACGCATAAAAACTCTCAAAGAAATAGACTAATACCTAAACATCCATTGGTGTCAACAGTAGATTGCTCTCTTGACAATATGCAGCATAGCTATGTTGATGGTAGTGATATACAATATGATGTATTCTATCATTTAGCATGGGCAGGTACTACGGGAAATGATAGAAATAATATGTCTTTGCAAAATCAAAATGTGAAATATGCGTTGGATGCCGTAGATTTAGCATCAAGGATGCGCTGTAAAGTATTTGTAGGCACCGGATCACAAGCGGAATATGGTCGTTTTGAAGGAAAACTGAGCGAAACTACTCCAGTCTTTCCTGAGAATGGTTATGGTATCGCAAAACTTTGTGCAGGACAGATGACTCATGAAAGAGCTCATCAACTCGGAATGAAACAGATATGGGCACGTATATTAAGTGTATATGGTCCCTATGACGGAGAACAGAGTATGGTAATGTCAAGCATTCATAAGATGATGCATAGAGAGAGAACCTCTTTTACTAAGGGTGAACAGATGTGGGATTATCTCTATAGTAAAGATGCAGCTAAGGCACTTTATTTATTGGGGGAGAATGATCTTGATGGTGTATATTGTTTGGGCAGTGGCAATGCCAGACCTCTAAAGGAATATATTACGACGATTCGTAATTGCATTAATCCTGATTTAGAAATAGGATTGGGAGATATTCCCTATAGTGAGCGACAGGTAATGTATTTATGTGCAGATATAAGTAAGTTACAAAAAGATACAGGGTTTACGGTTAAGTATGACTTTAAGACTGGAATAAATGAGACAATGCAATCAATAATAAAACAACAATAGGAATTATAGGGGAGATAAATGAAAAGAATAGGAAATCTAAAGTATTATCTGGGGTATGGATTTATATGGTTATGTCTGCATTTTTATATGCGTTGTGATTATTTGGATGACATGAATAATAGAGCTACTTATTTGGAGATAAAGGATCATTTCCTTTCTGGAGTTATTCAAGCATACAATGCATGGGATCCCAGAATAATTATTTATCCAATTATGATATGGCTTACGGGACATAATATTTGGATATGGAAAATACTTGATATACTCATAATGTGTCTATTAGTGTACTCTTTAGCTGCAATTTTTAACGAAAAAGGCTATAAGAGCAATTTACTTTTAGTTATGGCATTAACCCTATGTTATCCGTTTTGTCATCAAGGATCTACCGGCTGGATTGCAACTACAGTTAATCATATCTGGACAGTCAGCTTTGGAATGTATTGCCTGTCGGTGTTGGTGGATTTATATAGGGAAAAGAAAGTTTCTGCTTGGAAATATATAACGTTTTGCTTGGCACTCATATATAGTACAAATCAAATCATTATGACGGCTGTTATGATATTGATTATATTGTTCTGGTTATATAAGATGCTTTCCTTAAAAGGGCGAAACAAGGGTGTATTGGTAGTTAGCTGTATTAGTGTAATTGTGATTTTGTTTAATGTTGTAATTTATATATTGTGTCCGGGCAATGAGGTCAGAAACCAGTTTGATGCTATGCAGTGGGAGCCTAATTGGGATGCAATGAGGTTCATTGATAAAATGCGCTTAGGAGTTGTTGAAATCTGGGGGCATATCGTATCAATACCTAACTTCCTTTATTTTATATTTTGCGCTTTAATAGCGGTAAAAGGTTGGGAGCAGCTTAAAGGAAGTAAAAAATGGATATGCTTTTGCCCATTGATTATTGACTGCTTATGGTCTGCTTATTTTTTCTTCATTATTGTCAGCGGTAGAGCTGCTTTGGATTACTATATTCCCAATATATTTATAAAGAATTCAATCGATATGGTATTTCAAGGAGGCATGCTGGTTTCGTGGTTAATATCGGTGCTTTTGATTATGCTTTCTGTGAAATGGATTATTCCAGATGATGATACATATGTGGAACTGATATTTTTTGCGGTATTATCACATGTTGGTGGGATGATTGTAGCTTTCTCACCAACAGTTATGACATCCTCTTTAAGAAGTAATACAATATTATATATTTCATTAATTGCATGTATTTTGATATTACTTAAAGAACCAATCAGGACGAAATATTTGAGATATAGTATGAAATTTGTTATAGCAATAGGAATAATGTTTAATGTAGTACAAGTCGTAAGACATATTAAAGTGTGGGGATAAACAAATGAGTATAGATATAAAAAAACGATTTGGGTAATGGTTACAGAAATTGTTGTAGTAATTGTGGCAAGCATTTTCGAGGGGGGAAAAACTCCTGTTCGTGAGTATGATGTTTTCAAAAATGAAATGTTGAATAATGGGACAAGTCTTGCTTCTTGTGCATCATTTACAGATGAGTTAAATATTGATATTGAAGATGAATGGTTCTTGCAAGAGGATTATGAAAATGTAGAGAATGAAATTTGGTTTGTTTTACATAATATTCCGGCAGGAGTGTATACACTTGATACAAAGTATGGTGCAGAGTATGATACAAAACAAAATAGGACTGCGCAGATATCAGTTTCTGCGTCAACAAATAGTAAGGCAAATAAGGTGGTGATGGAGGCATATCCGTTAAGAGACTGGAAGATGTTTATTGGAGAATATGTTTATATTTCTCCATTTTCCAATGTGGATGAATTGAAGATAAATTTGGATATTCAGCATTCTGGACATACAACAATTAAAGAAATGAAATTGAAAGAATATTTACCTGCACGTATTCTACGTGTATTATTTATTATTTTGGCTTTTCTTATAGTTGATTTCTTGCTCTTTATCGTTCCGAAATGGAGTAGCAAAAGAAAAGAAATTGTATTTATTTTGTTGTGTATAACGCTATTTTCCTCATATCCAGCACTTGGTAAAGAGACGTTTCTGGCGCATGATTTTGCATTTCATGAAGGTAGAATTATGTCGATAGCAGCAGAAATGCGTTATGGGAATTTCCCTGTATTTTATCAGAGTGATGCGTTTGGTGGCGGCTATGGGTATATTTCTCCTCTGATGTATGGCTCCTTGTTTCTGTATTTTCCTGCAATACTTCACCTTTTAGGAATGCCTATTACGATAGCGTATAACATTTATATCATTTTCATGAACGGTTTGGCATGCTTTATCTCATTCTATTCGTTCAAAAAAATGTTTAATACAGCGGGATGGGGAATATGTGGAACATGCGTGTATATGTTAGCAGCATATAGAATCACTAATTTATATGTAAGAGCTGCTATAGGAGAATATACAGCGATGACTTTTCTTCCTCTTGTAATTTATGGAATATATAGGATATATTTCACAGATAAGAATAAAAAGCTGATTGACCATTTGCCACTAATATTGGGAGTCTCAGGTATTATTCAAAGTCATATTCTGACATGCGAGATGCTGGCACCTTTTGTATTTTTCTTTGGAATTGTACATATAAAGAAAAGTATTGCTTTATTGAAAAAAACTGATAAGGGATGTAGTAGTGATTTTGGGATTAAATGCTTTCTTTTTGGTTCCTTTTTAAGATGCGTATAGAATGGATTTACTTCTGAAGAGTCCAAAAGAAGGAACGCTTTTAGGAATGCAGTTTCATGGAACAAAATTATTTCAGGTATTTGGATTGCTGATGTCTCAGGGGCGCGCCCAATCTTCGGCAGGTGTGCAGGAGGAATTGCCATTAACAATAGGAGCTACATTGGTTTTGGCTGTTGTATTATTTTTTGTTCTTGTGATTAACAGAAACGAATGGAAATTAAAGGAACGATTATTTGGATGTATAATAGAGCTATTTATATATGGGATGATTGCAGTTTGCATTACGACATGTTATTTTCCGTGGGATGATTTGGCAAAATATAATAATGTTATTACAAGGTGTTTGATTTCGGTACAAGTACCTTTCAGATATTTGAGTATTGCAACTGTATTTTTGACTTTTGTACTTATATATGCGCTTTATATTCTAAGTGAAAAATATAGAATTATGCCTTCTAGAATAATTATGGCAATATGCATGATTTCTGTTTGGGTTATTGCAGAGTTCTATGTTGGATATTGTTTCTCAAATGATACAGTATATCAGGCAGAGTATGATACGGAGTACTATGCAGATAATTTGTATTTGTTGAAAGAAACTGATTATTCTATGTCGGTATTGTGGGACTCATCGATAGATACTTATGGAGAGAATATTTCTGTTGAGCGTCTTGGCACAGATGATAAAAACCAAAAGATGTATTACATAAAGAATGGTGAAGGAGATGCGGATATCACACTGCCAATACACGCATACAAGTATATATATGTCTATGATGAAGATGGAAGTATTATTCCAACAGTTTGTGGGGAGAACAATCGAGTTCAAATAACTGTTCCATCGTACTATGAAGGAAAAATAATTGCAAAGTTTTTGGTACGAAAGATTTGGATAGCAGCTCAGATTATTTCACTATTAACATGTTTAGGAATACTAGGATTGGTTTGTAGGAATAGAAAGTTACAGAAAAATAGATTTTAACCATAAATGTAATATTGTTTATGATGATTGAAACCCTCTCTGTTTTATGATATCCTAAATTAAGTTAATAGGATATCATGCAGAGAGGGTTTTACGTATGAAGGTTGTTATTTTAGCAGGTGGTTTGGGAACCAGAATCAGCGAGGAAAGCCATTTAAGACCTAAACCAATGATAGAGATTGGACAGAAGCCAATATTGTGGCATATCATGAAAGAATATTCTTATTATGGTTTTAATGAGTTTATTGTATGTTGTGGATACAAACAGCAGGTAATTAAAGAGTGGTTTGCAAATTATTATTTACATAATAGTGACGTAACATTTGACTTTACGAAACAGAACAGTATGGAAGTGCATTCTAATGTGGCAGAGCCATGGAAGGTAACATTGATTGATACGGGACTGAATACTATGACAGGCGGACGAATAAAGCGAATACAGCCTTATGTAGGAAATGAGACCTTTATGCTGACATATGGAGATGCTGTGGCAGATATTAATGTTCCGGCATTATTGGAATTCCATCGTAATCACGGTAAAATTGCAACTCTGACAGCGGTAAATGTAGGACAGCAATTTGGCGTATTGGATATTGAAAATGATGGTAGAATCAGTCAGTTCAGAGAGAAGAACAATTCAGATGGCGGTGTAATCAATGCGGGATATATGGTTATGGAACCACAGATCTTTAGCTATATAGAAGGTGATGACACTGTATTTGAGAAGCAACCAATCGAGAAAGTTGCTGCAGAAGGGCAACTTATGGCATATAGACATAATGGTTTCTGGAAGTGCATGGATACTCAGAGAGATAAAATGAAGCTGGAAGAAATGATCGCCAGTGGTAATGCTCCTTGGATGATGTGGGAAAATAAATAGAAGGCGGATATAAGAATGTTTGAGAATTTAAGTGAACAGCAGGCTAGAGAGAGAATATTAGAGATGGTAGGTGAGTATTGCGATAAATACCATACGAAAGCTCCTTATAAGGATGGCGATAGAATACCTTATGCATCTCGTGTGTATGACCGGGCAGAGATGATGAATCTGGTAGACAGTTCTCTTGAGTTTTGGCTTACATCAGGAAGATATACAGATCAGTTTGAAACAGAATTTGCCAATTATCTGGGAGTAAAGTATTGTTCTTTGGTAAATTCAGGATCGTCTGCGAATTTGATTGCATTTATGGCATTAACATCTCCCTTACTTGGGGATAGAAGAATCAGGCGTGGAGATGAAGTCATTACTGTGGCAGCAGGATTTCCTACAACAGTTGCACCGATTATTCAGTATGGTGCAGTTCCGGTATTTATAGATGTTACGATTCCACAGTACAATATGGACGTAACACAGCTTGAAAAGGCACTTTCACCTAAGACTAAGGCTGTTATGGCTGCACACACGTTAGGTAATCCGTTTGATTTGAAAGCTGTAAAGGAATTCTGTGATAAACATAGTCTATGGCTTGTGGAGGATAATTGTGATGCGTTGGGATCAGAGTATTCAATGAATGGTGAGACGAAACTGACTGGTACGATTGGCGATATTGGAACATCCAGTTTTTATCCACCTCATCATATGACAATGGGTGAAGGCGGTGCTGTATATACTAATAATGCATTATTGAATAAATGCATTCGTTCATTTAGAGACTGGGGAAGAGACTGCATATGTCCATCCGGAAGAGATAATTTATGCGGACATAGATTTGACAGGCAATTTGGAGAATTACCATTGGGATATGATCATAAGTATGTATATTCACATTTTGGATATAATCTGAAAGCTACCGATATGCAGGCTGCAATTGGATGTGCACAGCTTGTAAAATTCCCAACATTTGTAGAAAGAAGACGTCATAATTTTGACAGATTAAAGGCTGCAATTAAAGATCTGGAGGGATATTTTATTTTACCGGAACCATGTGAAAATGCTAATCCAAGCTGGTTTGGCTTCCTTCTGACATGCAGAGAGGGCGTAGATAGAAATCAGATTGTGTCTTATTTGGAGAATAAGAAGATACAGACAAGAATGCTTTTTGCAGGTAACCTGGTAAAACATCCATGTTTTGATGAAATGAGACAAACTGGAGACGGCTATCGGGTAGTGGGAGAGTTGAATAATACAGATAGAATTATGAAGGACACATTCTGGATAGGGGTATATCCTGGAATGTCAGACGAAATGATTGATGTAATGGCAACAGCATTGAAAGAAGCATGTGGGAAAGGAAATAAGGAATGATGTTTGACCTGTCATTTTATAAGAATAAAAGAGTGCTGGTAACAGGACATACAGGCTTTAAAGGAACATGGCTCTGTGAGACATTAGTAAAAGCAGGGGCACAAGTAACAGGTTACGCCTTGAATCCACCTACAACTCCCAGTTTGTTTGAAATGTGTGGACTGAGTAAAAGAATGGATTCTGAGATAGGCGATATTCGGGATTTAGCTCATTTACAGGCTGTATTTACAAAAGTACAGCCTGAAATTGTTTTGCATTTGGCTGCACAGCCTATTGTTAGAGAGTCTTATAGAAATCCGGTATACACATATGAAACAAATGTAATGGGAACTGTAAATGTGCTGGAATGTATTAGATTGACGGATTCAGTAAGATCTTTTGTAAATGTAACAACAGATAAAGTATATAAGAATAGAGAGTGGCAGTGGGGATATCGTGAAAATGAGGAATTAAGTGGCTATGACCCATATTCAAACAGTAAATCATGCTCGGAACTTGTAACAGATAGCTATAAAAATGCTTTCTTTTCCAGAGATGGCAGGGATGCTGCCATTACTACCATGCGTGCTGGTAATGTAATCGGAGGGGGAGATTTTGCAGCAGACAGAATTATTCCAGACTGTATTAGGGCAGCTCGGGAGAAAAAGGATATCATTGTGAGGAATCCTCATTCTACCAGACCTTATCAGCATGTATTAGAGCCTGTTATGGCATACCTTATGGTTGCAGCAAAGCAATATGAGGACAAGTCTTTTTCTGGTAACTATAATGTGGGTCCAGATGATATGGATTGTGTTACAACAGGAGATTTAACAGAACTCTTCTGTAAACACTGGAATAATCAGACTGGCGAGAATTTGACCTGGAAAGTACAGGGAGATGGTGGACCTCACGAAGCTAATTTTTTGAAATTGGATTGTTCAAAAATGAAATATACATTTGGCTGGAGGCCAGCAATGCATGTAGAGGATGCAATAGAGAAGATTGTAGAGTTTACTGTTAATGGAATAGATGAGGAAAGTATCAGAAAAATAATGGAGAACCAGATCAACAGTATGTTAAATGAATGATGTGAGGAACAAAATGAAAAAAAATGATATAAAGGAATGGATAAATAATAATAAAGAGTTTATACCGGAAATTGTTGTATTGATTCCTATAATTTTGTTTATATATTTTACAACGTACTATTGGGATAATCAGACTGTTTTTGTGTCGGTATTGGCAAATATAGATAGGGTATTTTCTGGGCAGTGGTATCAGATTTTCAATGGATGGTCGCTGCCGTATGGAATTTTATGGCAAGTAATATGTGCTATATGGGTACTGCCAGTCTGGATATGTGGAAAAATTGGATTATTTACATGGTCATCTGTACATGCTAGAATTTGGTACAAACTTTTTATTTTATGTGCCATGTTATTAGATGCTAAAATATTAGGCGATATTAGTAGAAGATTACATTTTAATGATAAGAAAGAAAAATGGTTAAAACTTTTTTTCTTAAGTTCAATTATAGTTTTAACATCCGCATTACATATTGGCCAGTTGGATGCAGTATATTTAGCTGCTATTTTGCTTGGGATTGATGGATACCTTCAAAACAATAACCGAAGATTTCTGATTTGGTTCGCATTTGCAATTCCTGCGAAGTATTTTGCTTTGTTCCTGTTTATACCTTTAGTACTGCTGAAAGAGAAGAGATATTTATACATTATCCGTGATTTTTGTGTTGGTGGATCACTTATAGTGATTGATAAAATATGGAAGAGGATAGGATATTTTTTTGAATGCAGGATAAAAATGAGTGCTGTTCCTGGACAGGGAGAGGTTTCCAATGTAAATCAGGCTGTGGAGGAAATTACAGTAGATTATGGTGGGGATTTTGTTCAGGGGAGTATAAGCAGCTTTTTAAATGGAGATATTGAGATATTCCATACACCATTACCATTGGTGGTGCTTCTTCTTGGATTGCTATGTGTGTGGTGCTTTGTTCAAACTGTAGATGATAATGATAAGTTAAATGATTTGGCAATTTCAGTATGTTATTGGAGTTTATTGATTCTTTTTGCCTTTGGAATCTGCTCGCCATACTGGTTAATTTTGATTATGCCATTTCAGATTATCCTTGCTATGAGAAATTCAGAGTTAATTCCCATTACAATTCCATTGGATATAGCGATAGGAGTAGCATATATATACGTATATACATTTGATGTGCCATGGATTATTGGTTCATGTGAAATTTTTGATAATTTATTGATATCATTAATACCGGGATATACAGAACAGATACATGGTTATATTAAGGATTATCTTTCAATTCATGGTTTAGATGGATTTAAAACTTTGTTTGGGGCAGTATGGACGGTTGGAGCATTTGGAATAGGGTATGTGACACTTCCCTTTAGAAAGCAACAGCCTCTTAACGGAGTTGATAAAGGCATTTATTGTAAGCTCTGGTATTGGATAAGGATAATCTTACTTTATGGTTGGATTGCATTAAATATAAAAGTTGTTATGTTAAATCAGATGTGGAACTAGGATGGAAATGAGATGGCAGATATAGCATTACAAAACAAATGGAGACGTTATGAACGTAGGTGGAAATTTAGGGACTTTTATTTTAACAAGTGCTTACGCAGGCATGGCATTGTAAAATATTTTCATCGAGAACCAGTAATGCCACACTATGCTCATAAATGGGTGATGTCTTCTAAGAAGACGAATGATTATATATACAATAGAATTTTAGAAGGTAAGCCATTCTTGGCGTGCCGTTTTGGCAATACAGAATTGCAGGTACTGGTAGGCGAACTCAAGGATAGAATATGTGGATATTCGGATGAAAATGAGGAACATACCAGCAGATGGTATAACCGTATGTGTGAAGGAGCTGGTTTCTTCCCAAATGATCGTACTAATCTTGGGCAGTATGCAGATACGATGCTGGAAGCATGTAAGCAGATAGATTTATTGGCTATGTGGCATTTGCATATGGAAGATTTTGTAATAGAAGAATATGCTCATCAGGCTGACTTGACTTTTTTATTTCGATTGGAACCTTGGCTATATCATGGTAGACCATGGTCGGCAGCATTAAAAGGGAAAAAAGTACTTATTATTCATCCGTTTGTGGAAACAATAAAGAAGCAGTATCAAAGGCGAGAAGAGATATTCCCGGGAACAGACATTTTGCCGGAATTTGATTTAAAGACATTAAAAGCAGTGCAGACTATTGCAGGAGAACGGGATGATCGTTTTAGTACATGGTTCGAAGCACTTGAGTATATGTATAATGAAGCTATGAAGATAGACTTTGATATTGCAATTATTGGATGTGGAGCGTATGGGATGCCACTGGGCGGGATGCTGAAGAAAGCTGGTAAGCAGGCGATTCATCTTGGCGGTGCAACACAGTTAATGTTTGGCATCAAAGGAAGAAGATGGGAAGAAAATTATCCATCTAAAATAGCGACTTGGTTTAATGATTCATGGGTATATCCTGATCAAAGTGAGACACCTAAGAATGCAAGCGTGGTGGAAAGAGGATGTTACTGGAAGTAGGAAAAGTAGAAATGGAAAAGAAAAGGATTGTTCGCTTATCGGAGCTTATTGATAAAATATGGAAGAATATTCCTTCAAAGGCTAAAATAGCCTTTGGCTCAACTATAATATGGGGATTAATAGCTCATCTTTATATGTTTATGAATAAGTTGCCTAATTATGATGATATTATGCTTAATAGCTTTGGGGCAACATTTCGTCTGGGCAGATGGTTCTTGTGGATTGTAGGTGCTATTGCTTATCATCTAGAATTGGTATACAGTCTGCCATGGCTCAATGGTCTGATATCGTTGTCATTTATTGCGGTTGCAAATGCTCTGATAATTGGAATGTTGCAGATAGATAATAAATGGCTTATTAGTATAGTATGTGGATTGTTGGTAGTGTATCCTTCTTGGACAGGTACTTTTTTCTTTATGTTCACGGCTCCTTACTATGCGTTGGCAATTGTTCTGGCAGTTTTGGCAGTTTATTTTGTTGTAAGTAAGAATAAGTTTAGCTTTGTGCTTGCTATTGTATGTTTGTGCTGTTCATTGGGAATTTATCAAGCCTATTTACCTTTTACTGCAGGATTGCTCGTTATTATTTTGATTTTACAACTATACAGAGATTGTCATTGGAAAGAAGTGTTGCGAAATGGTATACGTTACTTGGCATTTCTAATTCTTAGTGTGGGAATATATTATTTGATAACGCGGATTACATTATTTGCTACGAAGCAGAGTTTTGCAGATTATAAAGGTTTAGGAGAATTAGGGAAGTTCTCATTTGCCGATACAATAAAAAATATTTTCTTATTTCCAGGTGCAAATATAGTATCTAATAAATTAGAGATAAGCTATAATTTATTACTTAAGATGAGCTATACTTTTAGTATAGTTATTCTGCTTGTTGAGTTAATAATCACTTGTACAAAATGGATAAAGAAACAGAGAATAGCTGAAGCAATTCTTTTGCTAGTGTTGGGAGTTTGCTTTTGGACTGCAGTTAATGCAGTTTACATTATGTGTCAGGATGAGAGCAGTATATATGTGTTGATGGTATATTCCTATTCTTTGCTATTTATTCTACCGATATGTGTTTTGAATCAAATTGCATCTGTTAATAAAAGTAATCTGATTGTACTGACAGAATATGTAATGAATTTACTTATAGTGGCTGTTGTATTGAATTATTGCCATTTCGCAAATGCTGAATATTTAGCAATGGATTTATCGTTACAGCAGATGGAAAGTTACTATACTACATTAATTACACAGGTTAAATCAACCCCAGGATATACAGCAGATATGCCAGTTGCTCTAATTCAAAAAGGTGGATATGTACTGGGAGATTCAACGTTATACAGAAATGAGATACTAGATACTTTTCGCTTAAAGTGTAGAGATGATTCGTTAGTAGACACATATAATAAAGAATGTATGCTGGCATATTATTTGGGCTTTCAACCTGAATATATAGATGCGAACGAGATAGACCAGAATATAGTTGATAGGATGACGGTATATCCTGGTGATGGTTCCATACAAGTAGTAGATGGAGTTATTGTGGTTAAGCTTACAGAATAGATAAAAGGACGGATACGATGATAATTGCAATAAATTATGCAGACAATAGTTTTAGAAAAGCACAAAAATTAAACCTGGAAACGGCTCTCCACTGGGGAGCAGATCAGGTGATAGGCTATACCCCGGATGATATTGATGAACAATTTTATGAAAAGAATAAGGAAATTCTATGTGCCAAAAAAGGAAATGGATTTTATTTATGGAAACCATATTTTCTATACAAAGCATATCAGCAGTTAAAAGAAGGAGACTATTTAATATATACGGATGCGGGATCAGTATATGTGAATAAGATTCAATATTTGATAGATTGTATGGAAGAAGAAGAGCAGGACATAATGGTATTTTCTTTACAAAAAGAGATGCTGGAGAGAAAGTATACGAAGAGAGATGCATTCCTTCTTATGAAATGTGATGCACCACAATATACGGATACACCTCAGTCAATAGGGGGATATGTAATTCTAAAAAAATCTGATTTTACCCAAAGGTTTTTGGAAGAAGATTTAAGTTATGCACAGGATATACGTATTATTACAGAAAATAAAAATACACAGGGATTAGATAATTATCCCGAATTCGTAGCGCATCGACATGACCAGTCGGTATGGTCTCTCATGTCTAAGAAATATCAAATTAATAGATTTCGAGATCCATCACAATTTGGCCTGATTCATCAATATGAAGCTGAGGTGGAACAAAGAAGTCACTACCCTCAGATTATTGATTCACATCGGATGAATGTTTGTTCCTTACAGGAATTGAAATGGAAAAGAAGTAAAGTGGGAAAACTTGTAACTAAGCTACAGAATAAAATGCACAGGGAAAGAGGATAAGAGACATGCAATTTGATATATTTGCACAATGGAATCACAGGATTTCCAGACATACTAAGGTATGCTTCTGGACAGGTATGTTGTCGGGGTGGATTACACATTTTTATATGTTTACACATAAGTTACCTAATTGGGATGATTTAAATAATATAGATGCTCCTGGAAGTCAGGATTATCTTGGTAGATGGTTTCTTAAATATATTCATCCCCTAGGGAGCCAATATAGCATTCCTGCTGTACATGGTCTGCTTTTTATAGTATTTCTTGCTATTGCAGCATGTTTTGTTGTAGAGATTATGCAGATTAAGAGTATGACAGGGGCTGTTCTTGTACCTGCAGTAATGGTTACGTTTCCTAGTGTAGTGAGTACAATGACATTTATGTTCATGGCACATACTTCTGGTATAGCAATTATGATGACTTGTGCAGCTGTGTATATCATGAGAAGGTATAAATACGGCTGGCTACCATGTATTGTAATGCTGATATGCGTAATGGGAACATATCAGAGCTATATTAGCATTGCAATAGGTCTTATGCTCGCAGACATGATTGTAGATATGTTAAAGGGAGAAAAGGCAGCACCAGTTGTAAAGAAAGGAATCTTATGCGTAGCAGTTTTAATTGTAACAGTTGTGATTTATATGATTTTGTCTCACATTATTTATCCTAATTTGGATAATGAGACTTATGGTGGTGTAGGAAATATGGGAAAAATTGCTATTATGGATGTGCCGATTCTAATTGGCAGGTGCTATAAGCGATTTTTGGAGTATTTTTTATGGAAGCCATTTGCATTTGTGACAGAAACATCGCAAAGAATGAATATTGCAGTATGTGTATTGGCAGTACTTTTGTTTGTATATTTAGTATGGCGTAAAAAACTGTACCATCAGTGGGTGGAACTTGCATTGTGTGTAATTTTATGTGGGTTTATGCCATTAGCAGTTGCGTTTATATACTTTATGGCTCCGGAAGTAGATTATTCAATGTTAATGTTGTATTCCTATACACTGATATATATTATGGTAATTGCGCTGTTGGAGCGATGCATAGAAGAGTGGAATTGTAATGGACTACAGAGCAGTAGAACAATTGCACAATATGGTCGATATGCAGTAGTATTTGCAACGGTTTTCATTATGTGCGTAAGCTGTTATACGGATTATCTGCTGACTAATAAAGCATATCTGAGGATGGATTTTGCCGAGCATCGTGTTAATAATTATTTTAATCGTATAATTGCAAGTGTAGAGGTTCAGGAGGGTTATCAGAATGGTGATGAAGTTGCTCTGATAGGAAATTTTTATTATAGGATCAATCCAAGCGTAGTAGAGATTGATGTGCTTGATTCAGAATCACTGCGTGAACTTTCAGGAGTAGCATTAGAGAATGGCATGATGACCTCCGGAGCAAGGGATAGTTTTATCAGGGATTATGTAGGATTTGATGTAGCACATTTATCAGAGAAGGATAAGCTGGAGATTGCTGCGACTGATGAATTTCATAATATGCCGGACTATCCGTCAGAAGGTTCCATACAGAAAATAAATGGCATGTGGATTGTGAAATTGTGTGAATATGAGGAATAAGTAATGGTATTAGTGATTGATTGCTTTAAACTGGTGCGTGGTGCAGGCAAGAGCATTGGAATCTATAATCTCGCTCTTAATCTGGTAAGAAATCTGGTTAAAACGAAGGAAAGAACTTTGGATAGTAAAATAAAAGAGTGCCAGATTGTAGTTCTTGGGAATGTATATAATCAACAGGAGTTTGCGATACCGGGAGTAGAATTTATCCGTATTAGGCATAATCCATTGAATAAGATCAGATGTGTATGGTGGGAATTATTTGAAGTCTCAGTTGTAGCACATAAGTATAAAGCGGACAAGATACTCCATCCGAGGGGATATGCTCCAATTTTTAAATTTGCTCAGGAGTATATTGTGGTACATGATATGATTCCTTTTTACTATAATGAACATTATAAGGGGTATTTCAATAAATTAGAGAATTTCTACATTATGTGGAGACTGAAAGCTTCTATCTGTAACAGTAATAAGGTCATTACAATATCAGAAGCATCACGCAAGGACATATTGAATCGAATCAATGTTTCACCGGATAAGATCGTAATGATTCATAATGGATACAATCGAATAGGTGATCTTCTACAATCAATCAAGAAAAAAGATTACATTATTGCAGTGACTTCAAAGTTACCTCATAAAAATGCTACAGGAATTATCAGAGCATATGAAGAATATTGTAAAAATACCGGAGATGCATTAGATTTATATATTATCGGAATTCCTGATGTAGATGAATATCATTTGGAAGAGAAAGTACGAGAACGGATTCATTGCTATAAGTATATTGAATCTGATGTAGAAATGCATCGTATGATTGCAGAAGCTCGAATATTCCTGTTTCTTTCAATAATCGAGGGGTTTGGTTTTCCTCCAATTGAGGCAATGCAGTTAGGAACACCGGTTATCTGTTCTATATTTAGCTCTTTGCCAGAGGTCGTGGGAGATGCAGCTATATTGGTAGCCCCTGACAATCCAGCTCAGGTAGCAATAGCAATTATCCGACTGCAGAATAATCAGGAAAAGATGGATGAGCTTGTAAAAAAAGGATATCAGAATATTGAACGGTTTTCATGGAACATAACAGCTGAAAAGTACGCAAATCTAGTTATGAAGTAAATCGAAACAGTTAGCAATAGAAATGAAGAAAAGGATTGAAGAAGATGTTAGAAAAATGTAGATTATTAGAATTTCCACAAAAAGGTGACGAAAGAGGACATCTTGTTATTGTAGAGGGCAACAAGGACATTCCTTTTGATATTAAACGAGTATTTTATATTTATGGATCTGATAAAGATGTAGTGCGTGGTAAACATGCCAATTATGGTACAGAGTTTGTCCTTATTAATGTAGCAGGTACTTCCAAAGTACGTGTGACTGATGGTAAAAATGAGAAGATTTTTAATCTGGACAGGCCGCATATTGGGATTTATTTGCCTAAGCTTGTATGGAAAGATATGTATGACTTTTCAGAGGATTCTGTGTTACTGTGCCTTGCTAGTGAACATTATGATTCCGAAGAATATATCAGAGATTATGAAGAGTATTTACAAGTTATGAAAGGTTTAAATAAATAGATTATGCTACGAAAATTGGAAGAAAAAGATGCTCCTTTTATGTTAGAGTGGATGCATGATAAGGATATTGTTGCAGGGTTTCAACGTCCGTTTGATCAGGCAACGACTGATACTGTGCTATCGTTTATTCGAAATAGTTTTGATGGAGAAAACCAGAATTTTGCTTTTGTAAATGATGAGGATGAGTATTTAGGAACTATTAGTTTAAAACATATATCCCACGATAATGATAAGGCTGAATATGCAGTAGTTGCGAGAAAGTGCGCACAGGGAACTGGTGCGGCTAAGAAGGCGACAGAAGAACTATTAGAGTATGCATTTACTGAGTTAGCATTACATAAAGTATATTTAAGTGTATTGGAAGAAAATATTAGAGCTCAGAAATTTTATGAAAAATGTGGTTTCATAAGGGAAGGACTGGAAGTAGATGCGGTAAAGATAAATGGCATGTATCATAATCATATATGGTATGGCATACGGAAAGAATAGTTGATATTTTGAATTTAAATTGATATTGATAAAGAATGAAAGGCCTATATGGGGAAAATAATAAAGAAGATAAAAAACATACCGAAAAGAATATACCGAAAGTATGAAAGTACTAAATATAGAAAAGGCAGGTATTCAAAGTTTCTTCAAATTATGGATGCAAAACAGACGCTAGAATATTTGAATAATAATTGCGTTAGTTTCTGCAGGTTTGGAGATGGAGAAATTGCTATTATGAAAGGAGAAGCTATAGCTTTTCAACAATTTTGTCCGGAATTAGCGAGTAGATTACAAGAAATATTGCGGACTAATGAAGTAAAATTATTAATTGGAATTAATTATTTTTACTTGAACCCTGTGGATAATGTAAATCAGTATACATTGAATTTTTTATATGCAATGGGAAAACAAAGAAAATTTTTAATTAAAAATTGTAATAAACAAATGATATATATGGATGCAGCTATTACCCAAATGTATCAAAATTATGAAAATTATGATTTTGAATATTATTTTCAACAATTTCAAAAATTGTTTGAAAATAAGGATATTACAGTTGTATGTGGAGAAAATGTTTTAAATAATATTCAATACAATGCATTAACCATATGTAATTCTGTGGAATATATATATGCACCAAGTAAGGATGCATATTCCCAATATGATGAAATACTAAAAAAAGTTTTGGAAACAGATAAAAAACGTATTATTTGTATTATTCTCGGCCCTACTGCAAAAGTGCTGGTTTATGATTTGTATAAGAATGGTAGAACAGCGTGGGACATTGGACATTATTTAAAAGATTATGATGCATATATGAGAAAGATACCTAAAACAGATGCAGCACTAGAAAATTTTTTCAAACCAGATTAAGACAGGAAGTAAAATGATAAAAAAGGTAAATTATATTCTTGATAGAACACAGAAAATTAAATTAATTATATTGCTTGTAATTATATTTATAGGCGCTTTTGTAGAGTTACTCGGTGTTTCATCTATCATGCCATTGATAAATGTGGCAACAAACCCAGATGCTATAGATAACACATGGTATTTAGTAAAGATTAAGGAGTTATTTGGCTTTTCAGAAGTAAGACAAATTGTTATTTCTCTTTCTTTTTTTCTAATTGTAGTATATATAATAAAAAATATATATATTACTTTTCAATACAATGTACAGTATAAATTTATATTTAATAACCAGAGAAGACTTGCAGTTAAAATGATGAATTCCTATATGCACCAGAATTATCTTTTTCATGTATCAAGGAATGTTGCAGAACTTCAAAGAAATGTGACAGAAGATGTAAATGGATTTTATACAGTGGTGTTAAATGTTTTGCAGCTTGTTGCTGAAGTGAGCGTATGCGTAGTTTTGGTTATTTATTTGATGAGTACCGACATTATGACTACAATAGTGATTGCTGCGTTAATATTTATATTTGCTGTTTTTTTCGGAATTATATTTAAAAAGGTTCTGGTAAAAAAGGGACAGGAGAACAGACAGGTAAATATACAATTAACCAAATGGGTATTACAATCATTTTCGGGTATTAAGGAAATAAAAGTGATGAACAAAGAAAAATTTTTCCTTGATAACTACGATAAAACATATAAACGGTTTACTGTTTTGCAACGACAGCAGACAATGCTTTCTTTTATTTCAAGACCTACTATGGAAACAATGTGTATTTGTGGATTACTGATAACAGTAGTTGTAAAGATGATTTGGTTTCAGGAAGATATAGCGAATTTTATTCCTGCATTATCAGTATTTGCGATAGCTGCATTTCGGATGTTGCCATCTTTTAACAGAATATCAGGATATTTAAGTGCAATAATGTTTAATAAGCCTGCGGTTGATGTTTTATATGGAGATTTAAAGGAGATTGATGAATTAAAAACAGCTTCGGAGGAAAAGGCAAAATATGAAGTAACTATTCAAAAGTTATCCAATGGAATAGATGTAAAAAATATTTCATTTCAATATCCTAATGCAGATAAGCAGGTGATTAGGAACCTAAGCATGCATATAGAGCCTAATACATCAGTAGCTTTTATTGGTGCATCAGGATCAGGAAAAAGTACATTGGCAGATATTATTTTAGGTGTGTTAGAACCACAAACTGGTACGATTGAAGTAGAAGGAATAGATATAAAGAAAAATCTGAACGGTTGGCATCAATGTTTAGGCTATATACCGCAGACGATATATCTTATGGATGACACGATACGGGCTAATATTGCTTTCGGTTTAGAAAAAAAGCAAATAGATGAAAGTTCTCTGTGGGATGCAGTTAAAGAAGCTCAACTTGAAAGTTTTGTTAAGAGTTTACCTCAAGGATTGGATACGGTTATTGGTGATCGAGGGGTAAAATTATCTGGTGGACAGAGGCAGAGAATTGGAATTGCGCGAGCTTTATATAGTAAACCTGTGGTTTTAATTCTAGACGAAGCTACTTCCGCATTGGACAATGAAACAGAACGGGAAGTAATGGAAGCCATTGATGGTTTGCGAGGGACGCGTACTTTAATTATCATTGCACATCGTTTGACGACAATAAAAAATTGCGATGTGATTTATGAAGTCAAAGATGGTGGAATAGAAGAAAGAATGAAGTCAGATATATTTTAAACTAGAATATTAAGTTCAAATCTTGCATTCGGTGGAATATAAGTTTTCGCCTATGATTAAGACAAAAATGTACAAGGAGATAATGGTGAAAGAGAGAAAAAATTGTGTGATTGCTGCGTCATTAGGTGGTATTGCCTTTTTGCTTATTTATGGAATAAAAATATTGAACCCGCAGTATACAGATTGGTTGCTGATGGGGGGAGATCCCTCTCAGCATTATTTGGGATGGGAATTTTATAGAAGATCAGATTGGTTCTTTCCTCTAGGACTAACAGATCAACTTGCCTATCCTCTAAAGACATCTGTAATATATACGGACTCTATTCCTCTATTTGCTGTTTTCTTTAAATTATTTCGTCATATTTTGCCTGCACAGTTTCAATATTTTGGAATATGGGGGTTGTTGTGCTTTATATTGCAGGGATATTATGCAGCCAGAATTTTGAGTGAACGTATTTCTTACAGAATAGCGGTATTAATAGGATCTGTTTCCTTTATATTATCACCAATTATGATTTTTAGGATGTATTATCATACGGCATTGGCAGCACATTGGCTGATTTTATTGGCCATATATTTCTTTACCAAACATGAGAAAGAATATATGGGAATTCTCAAACCGGTTATGCAATGGGGGATACTGGGAATACTGACAGGTTCTATTCATATGTACTTTGTGCCGATGTGCGGAGCAATTTTATTAGGATATATTCTGTGCAGCGTATGGAAGGCAAAAAAAATTAGTATTAAATTCATGTATCCTGGCATTAGTTTCTCGGCAGGCTTAGTTTTGACTGTTTACCTACTTGGAGGATTTAGCAGTGGAGTTGATGTGGGTACAAATAATCTTGGATTATTTAGCTTTAACCTGAATGCTTTTTTTAATCCTATGAGTTATTCTTCTATTCTAAAAAATACTTCTTTGTGGAATTGGCCATTTTATACGCAGGGACAATACGAAGGATTTGCATATTTGGGACTTGGCATTATTTTACTATGTATAATAGGTGCTGTAGCAGTTATAATAAAGCTTGCTAAAAAAAAGAAGCCTACAGTGTATCAGATCATGATAGGGTTAATGAGTATTGGATTGATTGTTTTCGCTGCGTCTCCGACTATCACGTGGAATGATAAATTAGTGTTACAGCTGCCGTATTCAAGCACTTTGTATAAATATTGGGGGATTTTTGGCTCAAGTGGACGTATGGCATGGCCAGTGGTCTACTTCCTGATGCTATTTGGAATATGCTCTATTGCAAATAGCATGGTGTTGGAAAGAAAGAAATTGCCTATTGCTGTATTATTATTGGCGTGTTTGGTACAGATTGGCGATTTAAGTGGACAGTTATACAGAAGACATGAGAACTATAGTAATGAAGGCGTATACCAGAGCCCTTTGGTAGGGACAGTATGGGATGATATAGTCAGCTCCGGCAAGTATAAAAATATTGTATGGGTTACCCATAATATTGAACATACTGATATAATTCAAACGGCGATTCTTGCTATGAAAAATCAAATGACAATGGGAAATTTTTATTTTGCACGTGGAATTGATAAAAGGGGTATTATTGAAGAGCAGTTAGAACATGTGTCTGAGGACTGCGTGTATGTATTCTTAAAATCAGATGATTCCTTTGAATATGAAATGTATGAAAATTATAAGAACGTATTACATTTTTATCCTTGGGGAGAATATATGATAGGGACAGTGAACGAACTAAGGATACCGATACATTCTAAAGGGTAAATGAAGTAAATTGTGTTAAACCATTGTTTGATGATTATGGATTTTATTTGGATTTGTTTTCTAATATGATTTGGGTTAATTCAGCCACCATTTCTATGGGAGATGCATTTGGCGATGCTGTAAAACAGACACATAAAGTGACTTCACAGGAATTTACTGATCAGGAGATATACAATAATCGTAAACGGTAGAACCCAAGTACCTTTACAAATATGTGGCTGCTTTCACAGCCTCATTATTTATCATCGGATTTCACTGGTTTTCGGATGTGTTCCGGCAGGGTTTGTGACCATGGCAGAAGTTCTGTAAGCCCTCAAACATGAGTACCAGAAAAGCAAAAATCCCCGTGTTTCCGGGGATTATGCTAATTTTATGAAAAATAGATTGTACCTTGAAAAGTTAAGCTTTTTTATATTTACTGGGACAGGATTTCTGTACATTGGGTGACCACGGCAGAAGATCGTAAAGGAAGCTGGGGCTGCTGTCATCCATATGCCGTGGTATCTCAGTCAGGAGCAGATTGAAATACTCAAAAGTATTCAGTTCATTTGCTTTTGCTGTTTCGGACAGGCTGTACAGGATGGCACTGGCATTTGCTTCGTTGGAAGATTCAATCAAAACAAAATTTTTCCAGCCAAGGGTAAATGGACGGATTGCCTGCTCGGCGTAGTTATTGTCCATGGGAATGTTTCCGTCAGACAGGAAAACACGTAAGTAGTTTTCCTGATTGATACTGTATGCAAGGGCTTTGCCAATGGTGCTGTTCTGGGTAATCTGGGTGTATTTCTGTTTTACACATGTGAAATAAGAATCAGCTTTCTCAGAGAGAACAAGCTAACGCTGTTTCCTGCGGTCAGATACGGGCAGATCATCGAAAGTATTGTCAATACGCAGCATTTCAGTGATCTTATCATAAGCCTCCTGAGCGACAGAGCCTTTAGCAGCAGTGAGACCGACAGACTTTATGAAGTCTGCAAAAGGTCTTCGGGCATGGATCTTATTCCAGTTCTTGAATAAGATCCATTATCCCAGAAGTATTGTTATTCTAGGAGAACTACCAACATCAGCGTAAAACGGCAGTTCTTCACTTTAAATCTGGAATAATAATAGCTACTTTTTATCTTAAGAATTCCGGTATGTTATTTTTTCCATTAGTATTCTCAAAACGAGAATTATCCTTGAGAAACCATTTGTCATTCTATAATTTAAGCCGTTTGTTCATGGTATCCTGCGTTATCTCTGTATATACCTGAGTGGTATGCAAGGATACATGCCAAAGAAAGTTCTTAACAACAATAAGTGCCTCCCGCTTCAAGCATATGGGTGGCAGTAGTACGTCTCATAGAATGCGGCGTGTAATTATATCTGAACATTTCAGTATATTCACGTTTTGCCTTGGCAATGTATTTGGAGTATATTTCCTTAATGCAGGAAACTGACATCTTCTCATGTGTCTGACTTGAAAACACATGCCGTTCTGTATCATTGATTGTTCTACGATGTTCAATATATTTTTTCAACATATTTGAAGCATCACATGGAATACCTATACGGCGCACCTTTTGATCTTTACCATGTATGTTGATACCGGCTCAATCAGGATAGAACTGTATGTCCCCAACTGTTAAATCACATACTTCCTGTGCTCTGGTTTCGCTGGCATACATAAAATGGATGCTGTAAATGATTGCTGAACTGGAAGCGCCATTGATTGTGTCGATCATTTCCTAGTTCTTTTTATTATGTTCTTAAGCACATAATAAAAATTATGTGCCGAACTTAGTTATGTGCTCTTAACATATTTCAAGAAAAATGTCATAGTTACCTTATTAATTGTAAAGGTATATTGGCGATAGCAGTATGCCTCAATTATTCTATCGAATTCAAATATGTGATGATAGGATTACAGATAGGAGCATTCATTTTAGAAATGACGATGGTTGTATGGTTTATAAGGTGCAAAAGAATTATAAAAGAAGGAAATAGAAAAATGCGAGGAATAAAGAAGATAATAATTGGAGTTGCAACTGTATTATTGTTAAATTTGATGTATTTACTTTTTATGATGGCAACATATTTCCTGCCAACGCAGGGACAGTTAAGGGATAATATTGGAGATTCTCTTTCTGTGTGGGTGAATGAAGTGAATTGCGCGAAACCGTTATTTGATGACTATGGTTTTTATCTGGATTCATTTTCTGATATGATCTGGGCAAATGCGGCTACGATTTCTACAGGTGATGCATTTAAGGATACTGTAAGGCAACCATATAAAGTGACTTCACAGCAATTTACAGACCAGGAAACATATAATAATTTAGTTGCGGCGTTATATTATGCAGATGAATCATCAGAGTCAGAGTATTCTCGTTATTGGAACCTGCAGATTGGATGGATTAAGATTTTGTTTCAATTTGTAACGATTAGAGAGGTTCGGTTTTTATTGTTTTCTTTGACATCTATAATTGTGCTTTTATTTTATTATTGGTTTTACATCGAGAGGGAATAGGTATTGTAATACCCATATTTTGGGGAATGTATATGACATCGTTAGTTCTCCATAGTACGTGTCTATCATTCTTTGGAGATATCGTGATTGCATTGACAGGAATGCTATTTATTGCTTGTAGTTATAGGACTGGTTGGTACGCAAAGTGGGAATATTTGGTATATATTGTAATTGGCAGCTTAACATTTGCAAATGCACCATTGGTTGCTCCGGTTCTTACCCTTGGAATGTGCTTATTGGTTTCAGTTTTACTTAGAAAATCAAGTGATAGACAAGCATCATCATGGTTTCTGCTGATAACAGATTCTGTATGCTGGGGGATGGGGTATTTGGGTACACTGTTATTTAAACAAATTCTTTCCCAAATAACACTAGGTTATCAGACAGGAACGGATACAATTGCTCAATGGATTGGTTTCGAGTTCGGAATTGGCGATAGATTCAGAATATTATTTAATAATTTTGCACGTTTGCTCTCTCCACAGATAGTGAAGGGGCCGCTTATAGTTCTGTTTATAGTATTTGCTGTAGGGGGGATAATAAAAGCTGGACGAAAAGTTGATTACATGTTGCAAGTCCTTTTTATTTCAATGTATCCGATAGGCTGGATATTGCTAGTTGCAAGGCATGCACAACATTATTTTACATCTAATATTTTATGTGTTTTTATTGCCGGAGTTATTGCTGTTTTAGTTAGTAAAATAGACTTCAGTAAACTATAATGATTCTTAATTATTCCATACCTGTATAAAAATGTTCTGCAAATTTTGAAACAGAGATTAATGTTGTAGTACATGAAATAACAAAGATTGCAGAAACATGACCTATAAAGCACATAATGCTGCTGAGTACAATGGTGCAACCAAGCAGAATACACACTTGCCTTGGAAAACTGTCTTCAGGAGCATGCCTATAGTCTTTATAAACCTGAAAAAGAATTACTCCAATGGACAGCGCAAGTATTATAAAGGATACCCATGGGGCAGGGGTAAATAACTTAACCAGTATAAGGATACATAGTAACGTCATAAGAGATAAAAGAAAACATGACTTGTAAGTTTTAAGATGAAGACCACCAAGATAAGATCGTAATGGAATGAATATGGCAAAGAAGAGACATCCTTCAAGAGGCATCTTGAAGAGTGCAATAACGATAATGCTTACCAGAATAGACAAGCCATGTTCAAACATCATTTGTATGCCATAGCTGTATATGTTGTATTGCTCTTTACTAATATAATTGTGGGATAATAAATAATTTGATAATGCACGACAAAGATTTTCCATAGCTTGCCTTTCTGAATAAAGCTTACACAGGTAATTATAATGCGATATATAATTAAAAAGTTAAAGAAGTTGAAAATAAGAAGTTATATGTAAAAATTAATATATTGCTTAGTATCTGCCCTTTTAAGAATATGAGTCTCACATAGGAAAAAGGTATTATATAATGTAAATATCAATAGATAGGGAGCAATACGAATGATACAAATAGCAATATGTGATGATGACATGACAACAACTTCTCAAATTGAAGAATATATTAGGCAGATTGAGACAGAACAACATATACAGGTACAAAGCCGTATTTTCTTTGATGGAAAATCTTTTATGCAAAGTGTTGAGAGTGGGGAAGTATATGACCTGATTTATTTAGATGTTGAAATGCCTCTGATGAAGGGCTTGGATGTTGCAAAGAAATTAAGAGAAATGGAAATATCGTCTTTAATTATTTATATTTCCAATTATGAGACATACTGTGAATCCATGATTGAAACGGAACCGTTCCGGTTCCTGAGAAAGCCAATCAATGATGTGGATCTGTTTAGAAAATACTTTATGAGTGCGTATAAGAAACTGGAAAACAGAAATGAGTATTATACATATTCCTATAAGAAAATTCATCATAAGATAAATATTAACGATATTATGTATTTTGAAAGCAACAATAGAAAAATATGTATACATACAAATGGAAATCAAGAAAACAATACATTTTATGGTCAACTGGATAAGGTTGAAAAGGAGTTGGAATCCAAATCATGTACATTTGGATTCATCAGTCTTATCTGGTAAACAGTACGTATATCAACACGGTACAGCATGATGCAGTCATTCTGGAGAATAAAGATGAACTTCCAATCAGCGAAAAACGTCAAAAGGAGATACAGAGAAAGCTATTTCTGGAGAGATAGGTGGAGAATATAAGCAATGATATATGATCAGATTATAAATATATTGATGGTAGCCTTTGGAACTGAAATAGTAAGACTTTATTTCCAGGTATTTTGCTGGAAGAGAAGAAATCCACATAAAGCAAGATGGGGTGTATGGCTTTTGTATGTCGTTTTTCAAATAATAATCATGATATACAATGCCAGTCATCCGTTGGCTATATTGATAATAAATATTCTGTTGGCTTTTCTAATATGCAAATTGACATACGATGTGGAGTTCAAGCTTGCGGTATTTCTGGCTGGAACATTATACGTAGTATGGATGTTAGTAGAGGTAGCCACAAATTATGCATTGACATTGACTGGAGTTGCACTACAAGAGAATGGATTTATAGTAGGAGTTATTATTTCCAAGATTGTTATGTATATTCTACTGCTTATAATGAGCAGATATACAAAAGCGGATTATATGGCTAATCTGCCATTCAAATACTGGCTGAGTTTATTTACAGTTCCTGTTGTAACAATATTTATAATCCATAATTCATTTATGATAACTGTTGGCAGCGATAGAAGTGTATTCTTTTTCACGTCAACAGTTTTATTGATTTGGGTTAATTATATGATTTTCGATGTGTATAACAGGCTGGGAAAGCAAATGCTGGATGACAGAAGGCTGTTAATATACGAGCAACAATTAAAGATCTGTGAGCAGCAGGCTAATACAAGAGAACAGGCTTATCAGGAGACTGCAAGGTTAAGACATGATCTGAAACAGTATTTATTGGCATTGTTTACTGATATAGAAGCAAAAGACTATGATTTGGCACAAAGTAAGATACAGGAGCTACTGGATCAGAATCAGATATACCGTCAGGAAGTTGTACATAGCGGAAATATCTGTATAGATGCATTATTAAGTTATAAACATGCAGAGACGATACAGAATAAGATAAAGGCGGAGTATGAGGTATCAGTTATACCGGAGCTGCCTTTTGAACGGGGTGACTTATGTGTTATCTTGGGAAATTTGTTGGACAATGCAATAGAGGCAGCATCAAAAGTGGAGAATTCTGAAAAATGGATGAAGACACAGATCCAATATAATAAAGGCTGCATCCTAATTGTCATAGAAAATGCATGTAATGATAAATTTATTAATTATGATCATGATAGATATCTGACAACAAAATCGGATAAAGCAGAGCATGGTATAGGACTGGAATCAGTTCGGTATACTGTAGAAAAATATCATGGAACGGTAGAAATCGAGAAAAAAGAATCTATATTTAAAGTAACTGTATTTATGTATGCTAAATAATGTCTGCAAAAATTACATATAAACCAGTAATTTCATCAACACTAATTCAAATGCTTCACGCTGAATTATTATAAATACATAAAATTTTATAAAGGGGTGAAGACTTTGAAGAAAATTAGAAATTGCCAGTTTATTTTTCAGACCATTACGTCTTTGGCTTTCTCACTTGCAGTAGTGGCAGCCAACACAAGATGTGCATACATCTATCACCAGCCTAAAAAGCCGGAAGAATTAAAAACATTAAGAAAATAAAATCTATGGATATGAATTGAATTCATTAAGGCGTAAGGTGCATAAATCAGCTATTT
>ULWU01014242.1_pt1 | contig 117761 bp, 120 predicted proteins | sample 1960661 | NCBI WGS metagenome assembly ULWU01 (sample SAMEA4835821, study PRJEB28245) | human gut metagenome | biome: gut microbiome; material: fecal sample | place: Denmark | collected 2008
ACAGTCCAATACGATCAAATCCACATCCAGAGACACGGATTTGCTCATCAGAAGACTTTATGATAATGTATTCCAGAGGGATAACAAGCTGGAGAAGATAGAAGATACGGACCGGTACAGCCTGGCAGTTACCACAGATCAGGGAATGGGAACAGACTATCTCGAAATGTGGGGTGTGTTGGATAATGGTAATCTTTTCCTGATTCGATCCCCACTGGAAAGTATTAGAGACAGTGCAAAGATTGCTAATAAATTCCTTGCCTATATTGGAATTATAGTTACTCTGGTAAGTGCACTGCTGATCTGGTTCGTAACAACAAGAATTACGAAACCAATCATGGAATTAAAGGACATATCCGCTAGAATGACCAATCTGGATTTTGAAATGCATTATAAAAGCAGAGGCAAGAACGAGATTGACCTGCTCGGAGAGCATATGAATCAGCTTTCCGATACACTGGAAAAGACAATCTCTGAATTAAAAACTGCCAATAATGAATTGCAGCGGGACATTGAGAAGAAAGAAGAGATAGATGAGATGCGCAAAGAATTCCTTGCGAATGTATCTCATGAACTCAAGACTCCGATTGCTTTGATACAGGGTTATGCAGAAGGCCTAAAAGAAGGAATCCATGATGATGATGAAAGCAAGGATTTCTACTGTGATGTTATTATAGATGAGTCTGGCAAGATGAATAACATGGTAAAGAAGCTTCTGACATTGAATCAGCTGGAATTTGGAAATGACGTTATTACCATGGAGCGATTTGACGTAGTAGCCATGATTCATAATTTCCTTCAGTCAGCAGAAATCCTGACACAGCAGAATGAAGTTAATGTGAGGATGGAGCAGACGGAGCCAATCTATGTATGGGCAGATGAATTCAAGACAGAAGAAGTGATTCGTAATTACTTCAGTAATGCCATGAATCATGTAAAAGGAGACAAAATCATAGATATCAAATATACGATGCTTGAGAATAAAGTACGTATTGGAATATTTAATACCGGTGATCCCATACCGGAGGATTCATTGCCGCATTTATGGGAAAAATTCTATAAAGTAGATAAAGCCAGAACCAGAGAATATGGAGGAAGTGGAGTAGGTTTATCTATTGTAAAGGCAATTATGGATTCAATGAACCAGCAATATGGTGTGATCAATTATACCAATGGCGTAGAGTTCTGGATTGAATTGGAGACGAAATAACAACGGAGGTGCTATTGTGAAAAAGGGGAAAATAATAGGAGTGTTGGCAATCAGTGCATGTATGCTTACAGGATGTATTGATTCAATGCCTGATATGACGGAGGAACAGTCTGAGCTGGTTGCAGAATATGCAGCAGATATGCTGCTGAAATATTCACCTAACTATCATTACAGAATTGCAGATAAGGAAGAGGTTGCAAGTGCTGAGACCGAGATGGAGACATCACAGGAAGAAGAGACTACACAGGAGGAATCACAGCCATCACAGGATCTGAGTCAGACTGGCTCAGGGGAGACCGTTTCAGTAGGTGCTGAAACCAGTGTGGAAGATGGGTCAGAATATGACCTTGCAGCTTTCTTTGGCATGGATCAGTTCTCAATCATGTATGCATCCTGTGAAATAACAGATGCTTATCCAAACGCAGAATCAGGAGTTGGGTTCAGTGTAACTGCGCCACAGGGTTATAATCTTTTGGTTTTACATTTTGATGTAGAAAATCTGGGGGAAGAAGCTGCGCAGTGTGATCTTTTTGACCAGATCAGCAAGGTAACAGTAAATGTAAATGATGCAGGATATGTACAGGCATTGGGTACATTGCTTACGAATGACCTTACTACATATATGGAAGATATACCGGCAGGCGAAGTGGCGGACGCAGTAGTGGTAGTCCCGGTTGAACAGACAGACCTTGATGAGATCCAGACAGCTGTTATGCAAATTACGACGCAGGATTCGGTAGTGAATATTAATTTAGAATAATGCATATAACTGAAAATTAAGAAAATATCCAAGAAAACGCAAAAAATTATCTGAAAATATTTGTAATTATAAATATATATATGATATACTATAATTAAGATGATTATTCTGCAAAGCATTTTTGATAAAAGAGATTGAAAGAATTTTCAATGTCCTGTGGAATGGAGGTTTAATATGGAGACTAAGATTCTCTTAGAAAATGGAACAAATGAACTGGAAGTGCTTGAATTTATTGTAGACGGTAATTCATATGGTATTAACGTTGCAAAGATCAGGGAAATCATTACGTATCAGCCTGTTACACCAGTGCCTAATGCACATCCGAGTGTAGAAGGTATTTTTATGCCAAGAGATACAATGATTACAGCAATTGATCTTCGTAACTGTTTACAGAGAGGACAGTCACAGCCAGGCGGTCTTTTTATCATTACAAGCTTTAACAAGCTTGATATCGCATTTCATGTAGATTCTGTAGTGGGAATCCACAGAGTATCCTGGGTAGATATCATTAAGCCGGGTGCAACAGTAAGCACAACAGAAGATGGCATTTCTACAGGTATTATCAAGATTGACGGACGTCTGATCATTATTTTGGATTTTGAGAAGATTATTTCAGATATTAATCCTGAAACAGGTCTGAAGGTAACAGAGATTGAAGCATTAGGCGTAAGAAGTGAAAATGAAGTACCTATTCTGATCGCTGAAGACTCTGCTCTTTTGAGAAAACTTATCGTTGATTCCCTGAAGAAGTCAGGTTATGAGAATATCATTAAAGCTGAGAATGGTGAGGAAGCCTGGGAGTATATTCAGAAGTGCAAGGCAAACGGAACCCTGAACGATGATGTAAAACTTCTGATTACAGATATTGAGATGCCTCTGATGGATGGACACAGGTTGACTAAGCTTGTAAAATCCGATGATGCAACGAAGAATATTCCAGTTGTTATCTTCTCATCACTTGTAAATGAGGAAATGAGAAAGAAAGGTGAAGATCTTGGAGCAGACGCACAGTTGTCCAAACCTGAGATTGGCAACCTGGTCAAAGTGATTGACCAATTACTTCAGAAGTAGTAAATTTTGTGGGAGAGCAGAGTACCTGCTCTCCTATTCTGACAGAAATGTCATTAACTGGGAGACGGAATGGATAAGACTGAAATTTTGAAAGAAAAGCTTGCAGATGCAGAAGTAGTATTAATTGGTATTGGTGAAGAATTTAACGAGAAGTTTGACAGAATAGCAGAACATGAACAACTGGTGAAAGGACTGGAGCTTGTTGATGCAAAGGAAGAGCTTGCCTGGATGGTTCCTTATTTTGAGAAGATATATCTGCAGGAACAGAACCAGTCTGATATTTTGTCAGCATATCGTAATCTGTATGAACTGGTAAAAGACAAGAATTATTACATTGTAACTACATGCATAGATGGATTGATTCAGAAGGCTGGATTCAAACCTGAGAAAATCGTAGAACCCTGTGGCAACTATGAAAAAATGCAATGTAGTGCAAAATGCAGTACAAAGTTATATGAAAGTGAAGAATATGCCAATAAAATAAAGGAAGCTTTACAGGATGGAACGTTGGAACAGGTAGAGCAGCCTGTTTGTCCTGATTGTGGTGCTCCTTTGGCTTTTAATAATATCGTCTGTGAGAACTATGTGGAAGAAGGATATCTGCCTCAGTGGCAGAAATATACAAAGTGGCTCACACTTACATTGAATCATCGTTTATGCATTTTGGAATTGGGAGTAGGAATGAACCTGCCCAATGTAATCAGATGGCCGTTTGAGAAGGTAGCTTTCTATAATCAGAAAGCAAGCTTCTTTAGAATAAATGAAAGTTTATATCAGATAGCGGAGGATATGGGAGATAAGGGAATAGGCATAGAAGAAAATGCCTGTGATTTTCTAATGAAGGAAATATAGAAAGAAATGGGGAATTATCATGAGTAATACGGAAGAGAACTACTTAGATAATTTACTTAAAGCTGTATCAGAGCCGGATGAGGCTGCGCCTGCAAAAGAAGAGCATGCCGAAGCATCCATAGAAGATAAACTGGGAGCTTCATTGGGAATACCAGAGGATGTGATCCCGGAGGTGACGGATGCGGAAGAAATACCGCCGGATGAACCGATTGTTCTGGAAGATGAACCGGAAGAAGCAGTTGTAGATACAGAGGCAATTGAAGAGCCGGATGTTCCTGAACTTGGTGAAACCGTGGAAGAAATGGAACAGCCGAATGAACAGGATGAACCTGAATTTGTTGAAACTGTAGAGGAACCGCCGGAACCGGAGACAGATGAAGATTTGTTTGCGGCATTGATGAATGAAGATGCGAATGAGGATTCACAGGAACATATGTCAACAGAATCAGACGAAAAACCGGAGGATGATTTCAGTATTGCAGATATTGAAAGTGATGTCCCACGGGATATTGACGCTGATAATGCAGTGGAAGTGAAAGTGGAACCGGAATCTGAGATAGATCCGGAGATTCCGGTTATGGAGGAAGAAATATCGCAGGAGGAAGAACCTCAACAGGAAGAACTTCAGCAGGCCGTAACCGAACCGGAGACCAATCCGGATTCATTGCTTTCCGAAGAGACTGCGATTACAGAACCGGAAGAAGAGAATTCGGAAGATAATGCAGTGGCAGCAACTGTTCCGGATAAAGAAAGCAGTACACCACAGATTGAAGGGGCCGTTGCAAGTAGTGAAGCTGCTCCTTGGGATGTTGCATCAGATACAACAGGAAGTACATCTGCGGATGATGATTTCTCAGATATTCTGGAAATTATGGATGAAGACCCTGATTTGGCTGAAATCAATGACATGTTGAAGAAAGTAGACAAGAATGAGCCTGTCCAGGATGATGACGATGTCATGGGATTGTTAAATCAGATGGCAGATGATGAAAGCAAAGAGGCAGAGCCGGTAACACAGTTCATCCCAGAATCCGTGCCAGAACCTGAAAAAGTAAATGTTGATGCCATAGCTTCACAGGAGGAAGCCTCCACAGGCAAGAAGAAAAAGGGCATTAAAAAAGCAAAGAAAAAAGCTCCTAAGGAAAGCAAAAAGAGCAAAGAAAGCAGTACAGAAGATACAACTGTTGAAGAATCAAAAGAGAAAAAACCGGGAGTATTATCCAAAGTATTCCATTTATTGACAGATGAATGGGAACCTGAGCCAACGGAAGAAGAGCTTGCACAGGCTGCTGAAGAGGCGAAGGCTGCCAAAGAAGAAGCCGATGCGAAGAAGGCAGAGGATAAGAAAGCCAAAGCAGAGGAGAAAAAAGCAAAAGCAGCAGAGAAAGAAGCTGCCAAGAAAGCCAAGGCAGAAGAAGCAGCAGCTAAGAAAAAAGAAAAACAGGATGCTAAGGAAGCAAAACTTGCAGAGAAACGTGCGAAAGAAGAAGCAGAGGCTCCTAAGAATCAAAAGAGACTTTCTCCTAAGAAAATTGCAGTTGTCACTGTATTTGCAGCGTCTGTTCTTGCAGGAATCCTGTTATTTTCAAATTATGCATCCTTCCAGGACAGCATTGCTAAGGCAAGAAGAGCTTATTATGCAGGAGATTATAAGAGTGTCTACATAGAGACTTATGGAGAGAAGCTGGACGAATCAGACAGTATTATAGAAGCTAAGAGCAAAGTAATACTTACGATGCAGAGAAAGCTGGATTCTTATCAGAATCATATGAAACTTGGACAGAATGTAGAAGCTTTAAATGCTCTGATTACCGGATTACAGACATATGATACAATCAATCAGGAGGCTGAAAGCTATGGTGTACTTGCTGAGGTTGATTCTATCAAAGATGAAATTCTTGCAATTCTGGAATCAAACTATGGTCTGAATGAAGAAGAAGCCAGAGCACTTTTGCAGGATGATGATAAAGTATCATATACACTGGCTTTAGACCGTATTGCAAATGGTACGTGAAGCGCTCTTGTAACAAAAGACATGTAAATCATGAAATGCTATACTGTTATTTATGCAAATACAGTATAGCATTTTTTTTCATTTTATTTTATACTCAGATATATAATATCAAAAAGTGACGCGGTATTGTGATAAAGTGCAGGAATAAATTACGGATGCTGGAAGGGTATGGTGATTAATATGGTGGCAATTATAGACTACGACGCAGGTAATATTAAGAGTGTGGAGAAAGCACTACATTATCTGGGTGAAGAAGCAGTTATTACAAGAGATCGGGATACGATCCTTGGGGCAGACAGAGTCATCCTGCCAGGCGTGGGAGCTTTTGGAGATGCCATGGAGAAGCTGAGAACATATGAGCTGGATAAAGTAATTCAGGAAGTCGTTGCCCAAAATACACCATTCCTTGGAATATGTCTGGGCTTACAGCTTTTATTTGAATCCAGCGAAGAGAGTGAAGGCGTAGAAGGGCTTGGAATTTTAAAAGGCAAAGTAGTCCGACTGCCGGAAGAAAGTGATCTGAAGATTCCTCATATTGGATGGAACTCATTAAAATATCCCAATCCAGGAAGATTGTTTACAGGGATTGCGGAAGATTCCTATGTATATTTCGTCCATTCCTATTATCTACAGGCGAAAGACCCATCTATTGTAACAGCAACTACAGAATATGGAACACTGATTCATGCTTCTGTTGAGCAGGGTAATGTATTTGCATGCCAGTTTCATCCAGAGAAAAGCTCAGAGGTTGGAATGCAGATTTTGAAGAATTTTCTAACGATATCTAAATAATAGAATGGAGGATGAATCATGCATACAAAAAGAATCATTCCCTGTCTGGATGTGAATAACGGACGAGTGGTAAAAGGTGTTAATTTTGTTAATCTGATAGATGCAGGAGATCCGGTAGCGGTAGCAGCGGCTTATGATAAAGCAGGGGCAGATGAACTGGTATTTCTGGATATTACAGCTTCTTCAGATAATAGAGCTACGAAGGTAGACATGGTGCGTAAGGTCGCAGAGAAGGTATTCATCCCGTTTACTGTAGGTGGAGGCATCAGAACAGTAGACGACTTTAAGGCAATATTGCGTGAAGGAGCAGATAAAGTAGCAGTGAACAGTGCTGCAATCATGAATCCTATCCTGATTAGTGAGGCGGCGGATAAATTTGGCAGACAATGCGTTGTTGTAGCAATTGATGCTAAAAGACGGGCTGATGGCTCTGGATGGAATATCTTTAAGAACGGCGGCAGAGTGGATATGGGCATAGATGCTGTAGAATGGGCAATGCAGGCTGACAAACTGGGGGCAGGTGAGATATTGCTTACCAGTATGGATTGTGATGGCACGAAGAATGGTTATGACATAGAATTGACCAGAATGGTATCTGAGAATGTATCAGTGCCTGTCATTGCATCAGGCGGTGCCGGTAAGCTGGAGCATTTCTATGATGCATTGGAAGATGGTAAGGCAGATGCTGCATTGGCGGCTTCACTGTTTCATTTCAAAGAGCTGGAGATCCGGGAAGTAAAACAGTACCTGAGAGAAAGAGGCGTATCTGTACGTCTGTAGAATATATAAGAAAAGAAGGTAAATAGAGAATGGCAATGATATCCAATGACTGGCTTCCGGCATTACAGGAAGAATTTCATAAGGATTATTACAAAAAATTGTATACATTTGTAAGGCAGGAATATAGCACTCATGTAATCTATCCCCCTGCGGATGATATATTCAATGCGCTGCATCTGACTCCTCTAAAAGATGTAAAAGTGCTGATTCTGGGGCAGGATCCATATCATAATGTAAATCAGGCTCATGGACTGAGCTTCTCAGTATTACCGACACAGCCTGAGATACCACCTTCATTGCAGAACATCTACAAAGAACTGCAGGATGATCTGGGCTGCTATATTCCCAATAATGGATATTTGAAGAAATGGGCAGACCAGGGTGTTCTGTTACTGAATACAGTATTAACGGTAAGAGCACATCAGGCTAATTCCCATCAGGGAAAAGGCTGGGAATATTTCACAGATGCAATTATTCAGAAAGTAAATGAACAGGACAGACCGGTGGTGTATATGCTATGGGGAAGACCGGCGCAGAGTAAGATTCCCATGCTTACTAATCCAAAACATCTGATTTTGAAAGCACCACATCCCAGTCCTTTATCTGCGTACAGAGGATTCTTTGGATGCAGGCATTTTAGTCAGGCAAACGAATTTTTACAGTCACATGGAATTGAACCAATAGACTGGCAGATTGAGAATATTTAATCATTCATAAGACCCACAAGTGCAAAAAAACTTGTGGGTTTTCTTGACATTTGGAAGCATTTAGAGTATAGTGTTTCTAAAAAGTACTACTATAATAAACGGAGTAATATTAAAATGGAAGAAAGCAAATTAATTGATGGGCTGATGCAGTTCGGATTAACGAGACAGGAAGCATCTATCTATATATGTCTGGCAAGTAACCGGGAATTATCAGGGTATGAAGTATCCAAGATTACAGGAATCTCCAGGTCGAATGTATACAGTGCCTTAGCCAGTCTTGTGGAAGAAGGCGCCGCATATCTGTTGGAAGGAGAGACAAGCAAGTATACTTCTGTAGATGTAGAAGAGTTCTGTAAGAACAGAATACGTCATATGACAGAGACTATGGAAGAGCTGGTCAGACAAATGCCTCAGCTGGGGAATAACTGTGAAGGCTATATTACGATTTCAAGCCATAAACACATTATGGATAGAATCCACTTTATGCTTTCCCATGTGAAATACCGGGTATATATATCCATGCCGGTGCGTTTCCTGACAGTATTTCAGGATGAACTGAACCGTCTGATAGAGGATGGCAGGAAGGTTGTGCTGATCATAAATGAACCCATAGAGTTGACCGGATGTATCATATATTATACAGATAAAAAGGACGAGCAGGTAAGGCTGATTGTTGATTCAGAGTATGTATTGACCGGAGATATGACGGGAAACAGCACAGACACCTGCCTGTATTGTGGCCAGAAGAATTTTGTGAATGTATTCAAAGAGTCCATGAAGAATGAGATAGAACTGATAACTCTTAAAAAAGACTAGATGGAGGATAAAGTTATGGAGAAGATACCATTTGTTACAAAAGAGAAAGTGGAGGAAATCGTAAAAACAATCCCTACACCATTTCATATTTATGATGAGAAGGGAATCCGTGAAAATGCACAGAAGTTAAAGGATGCTTTTGCCTGGAATAAAGGATTCAAGGAATTTTTTGCAGTAAAGGCTACGCCTAATCCATTCCTGATTGACATATTGCGTGAGTATGGCTGCGGCTGTGACTGCTCTTCACTGACAGAATTAATGCTGAGTCATGCCATGGGTGTAAAGGGCGGGGATATCATGTTCTCTTCCAATGATACACCTGCGGAAGAGTTCGCATATGCTAATGAGATTGGTGCGACGATTAATCTGGATGATATCACACATATTGATTTTCTTGAAAAGACAATTGGCAAGATTCCTGAAACAATCAGCTGCCGTTATAATCCCGGTGGATATTTTAAAATCAGTAACAGCATCATGGATAATCCGGGAGATGCGAAATATGGAATGACAACAGAGCAGTTATTTGAAGCATTCAAGATACTGAAAGCCAAAGGAGCAAAGCATTTTGGCATTCATGCATTCCTTGCAAGCAATACGGTAACAAATGAATACTATCCGACACTGGCTAAGACTTTGTTTGAGGTAGCTGTGAAGCTGGAGAAGGAGACCGGCGCTGACATTAAGTTCATCAATCTGTCAGGTGGTATTGGAATTCCTTATAAGCCGGATCAGGAGCCAAATGATATTGCAGCAATAGGAGAAGGCGTCAGAAAGGTATATGAAGAAGTGCTGGTTCCGGCAGGAATGGGGGATGTGGCACTGTATACAGAGCTTGGACGATTTATGCTGGCTCCTTACGGACATCTGATTACAAAGGCTATTCATGAGAAGCATACACACAAGGAATATATTGGCGTAGATGCATGCGCCGTGAATCTGATGAGACCTGCCATGTATGGAGCATATCATCATATTACAGTCCTTGGCAAAGAAAATGAGCCATGCGACCATATGTATGATGTAACAGGCTCATTATGTGAAAACAATGATAAATTTGCAATTGACAGAATGCTGCCAAAGATTGACATGGGAGATTACCTTGCAATTCATGATACAGGAGCGCATGGCTTCTCTATGGGATATAACTACAATGGTAAGCTTCGTTCAGCGGAAGTTCTGTTAAAAGAAGACGGAAGCCATGAACTGATCCGAAGAGCAGAGACTCCAAAGGATTACTTTGCAACATTTGACTGCTTTGATATTTATAAGAAGCTTGGCTTTTAATTAATTAGCAGCTTTACCTGTAGATTCCCGGATAATAAGGCTGGGACGAAGCAGGGAGCGGGATATAGGTACTTTGGCAATCAGCCAGTACAGAGCGGCATAGGAACTCTTGCCCAGGTCGATTCTGTCTTGGCTGATTGTTGTTAGGGCAGGAGTGCATTCGGCGGAAATCGGTAAATTATCGAATCCTACGATACTGATATCTTTTGGAACCTTAATGTGCAGACGCTGGCATTCCTTGAGAATACCGATTGCAAGGAGATCATTACCACATAAAATAGCTGTAGCACCATTATTCAATAAATCAGCAAAATGATATTTCGCACTATCTTCTACATAATAGCCGTAGGCAATCAGATTCTCGTTTATAGACAGATCATGGCTTTGCATACTGCTGATATAGGCTTCATAGCGGTTTGCAGTGACCATGGAGTCCTTGGAACCGTTTAAAAGTGCAATATGAGTATGACCAAGCTGTACCAGGTGATCAATGGCAAGGTCGATACCTTCGAAGCTGTCTGTACCTGTGTAGGCGACATTAGGATTTTTGCGGATATAATTATCAAAGAGAACGGTAGGAATCGTAGTTGATTCCAGCTGTTTCATCCAGGGGTCCTTCAGGGCGAAGCCTATCAGGAATCCTCCGTGATAATGATTGCGCATCATATAGCGGTCGTAAGGTTCTTTTATTTGAAGGATGGGATTCATTTCTACAATATGGACATCCCATTTGTCGCGGATGGCAGCCTGTCTGAAGCCCAAAACGATGTCGAAGCCGAAATCATCTTCTTTCAGATATAACATATTTTCTATAAAGATACAGAGACGTTTACGGGTCTCTTTTTTCATTTTCTTGGTAACATATCCCATTTCAATTGCAGTATCCAATACCAGCTGTTTTAGGTCGGGACTGATATCATTTGCATCGTTAAGTCCTTTTGATACAGTGCTGGGTGCAATTCCCAATCTATCTGCGATATCTTTTATTGTAATCATTGCATGATTCCCTTCTCTCAATAGAATTGTGGAGTTTCGTGAAATTTCGTATTCTTAAAATATAAGAATATAATAATAGCATTTTGTTTGCAAGCACTTTTTAAAAAATCTCTAAAAGTAACAAAATGTATAGATAAATATTGTGAAAAAATGAAAAACTATACACATTGTACAAAACAGAAAACGGCGCTATAATAGAAAACGAAAAAGCGCGAAATATTTCGTGCAAAAGGTGCAGAATGTGTGCAAAATAGTGCACAATTCTGCACCAGGGAGGAATATATATAAGGAGGCATTATATGAAACGAGTTAAGGGAAGTAGTACAATGCGAAGATCAACCGCATGGATTTTATCTGCTGCACTTGTCTTGTCTGCGTGTCCGGTTACGGCCGAAGCAGAAGAATTGGCAGAGAACGGAAGCGAAAGTGTTTCTGAAACAGACCAGGCTATGGATGAGTCAGAAACAGCAGAACAGACAGAAGATGAACACCTGAATGAAGGTGAAAACACAAACGCATCTGAAGAGGAGAAGGAAAATCAGATACAGGAGAGCAGCGTTGAAGATGATATAAAGTGGGAGGCAGCACAGGAAGCTTTAACAGAGGAAACGGTAGAAGAAACTACGGAGGAGGTTTCTTTAGAAGAAGCAGCAGTATCTATGTATGCTGCGACTGGAAACGTTACCAGAACATGCCCGGCAATTGGAAAAGATGGAGAAGTTACATTCCATTATTATCCACAGGATGGAGAAAAGGTGGAGTCTGCTTATGTAAAAGGTTCCTGGTCAGGAGACTGGAGCCAGTATTTTTATATGACAGAGGATGATAATGGTGTATGGAGTGCAACAGCACAGCTCTCTTTGGAGAAATCATATGAGTATGGCATTGTAGTAAATGACAATTGGGTGGGGGATTCCACCAACCCATGCAGTGACGGCAACTCAGAAATTTTACGCAATCCTGTTTATAACGATGATGGAAGCGTCAGCATTTTCTATTACCCGTCCGGAGATGAGAAAGTCAGCCTTTTGTATAAAACAGCAGATGATGACAATTACCATGAAGTTACCATGACACAAGATGCCTGCCACAGTGCTTTATTATCTGCAACTGTCAGCGAAGAAGGAGAATATACATATTGTCTGGAAGTAAATGGAGTAAAGACAGACGACATTAACTGCAGTAATGCCTCTTTTCATATTACGAAGCTTATGGAAGATGACCCATCGGTTAAGAGTCCTGTAGTGAACGGCAATGAAGTAACCTTTTATTATTTCGCACCAACAGCAGACAGCGTAAGCCTGGCAGGACAGATGAATGATTGGAATCCTTCTGCTGATGCCATGACTTATAATGAAAAGACCGGATTCTGGAGTATTACCAAGGAATTAGAGGATGCTAAGTATGAATACAAATTTGTTATCAATGGTGGTACATGGGTGACTGATTCTCGTAATGATCTGCAAAGCAGTGGCAACAGTCTGGTTCAGGTAGGAGAAGATAAAGAACCGGAACAGGGTACATATCAGTATACAATCTATTATCTGGATACGAACCACAAGAGTATAGATGGTGCTTCTTTATGGATATGGTCCGATAATGTGGCTGGAACACAGTATTTCTTCCAGGAGACAGAGGAACTGACAGATGGCAATGCATGGTTGAAGGCAGAAGTATCAAGCGACCATGAAGTGTTATATATTATTCCAAGAGCTTATGATGACTGGTCATGGCAGGATGTTGATAAGAGTTATGATAACGAGCAGAAACAGGAAAATGTAACGTTATATCTAGTCAATGGAGATACAAAGGCATATACGGAAATTCCTGATATCGTAGAAAGAGAAAGCCGCTATGTTATTGTTGAGTACAGCAGACCGGCGGGCGATTATGACGGATGGAATATTTATAGCTGGAATACAGGTTATGGCAGTGATGTATCAGTCGGATTTGAGAAGCTTGGGGATAAGATGGCAGCCAGAATTCCTGTCGTAGATACAAAAGAAAGTATTTCTTTCTGCATGAGAAAAAGTGAAACAGATAATGAGTGGGCAGAGAAAGATGGCGGAGACCATACCGTTGCGATTCCTTTGGATCAAAGTGTTGTAAAGGCATCTTTTATACAGGGTGAAGGCATTGTATATAATCTGCCATATAATATCGGATATATAACAGATTCTATTAATGGCGAAATTACTTTTTATTACAGAGATGATACACTTTTTAGAAATTATGAAGAAGCTGCATTAAAAGATCATGTTGAGCTTATCTGGGATGATGAAAAGTATCCTATGTCTTATGACGAGACGAATGAAAGATATTATTATACAGGCAAATTGACAGAAGGTGATCATTATTATGGTTATCTGGTAAATGGCGAGCTGGTGACAGACCGATTCAATACAGAAACAGCAGTTGTAAATGGTACAACATATTCTGCTTATACTTACACGACATTTAATGTAGATATACAGGCAGAGGTCACTCCTTCCGAAATAGATTATAATGATAACGCTGTATTGAAACTGACACTGCAGGCTGATGAGGCAGAGCAGATTGAGGCGGTTGAGGCATATGCGGATCTGTCAGAATTAGGTCAAAGCAGCAGCTTCGCCATTGATACAGAATTAATGGAAGGTACAATTGCATTAAAAGAGGGAGTCCCAGCAGGTATAAAAAACATTCCTGTAAATGTAAAGGATCAGTATGGCAATCATTATACAACTACTGCACAAGTAACTGTAAAGGAACGGGATAATGATGGGTTTGACTGGGATGAAGCCGTAATTTATTTTGCAGTTACAGATCGTTTCTTTGACGGCGACAGCAGTAATAATGACGCATATGGTACAGGCAATTATGCACCGGCAGAAGGCTCTATGTATCATGGCGGTGATCTTGCAGGTCTGGAGTCAAAACTTGATTATCTGCAGAACCTTGGTGTAAATACAGTATGGATCACACCTATTGTAGAAAATATAGAAGATACTCTTGATTGTGATGGGTATGATGGACAACATAATTCCGGATACCATGGTTACTGGACAAGTGATTTTACACAGCTTAATAAACATCTGGGAACACAGGAGGAATTGCAGGAGCTGATTGATGCACTGCATGCCCGTGGCATGAAATTAATGGTTGATGTAGTTCTTAATCATGCAGGTTACAGTACAGAAGATATTTTTAATAATACTTATATCGAAGGAAAGAACATGCTTCGTGATAGCTCCACAACAGTAAAGGGAGATGATAAGAAAGATGCATTATCTTCTCTTCCTGATTTTGTAACAGAAGATGGGCAGGTCAGGGATCTGTTGATTGCATGGCAGACTTTCTGGGTAAGTAATTATGATATTGATTATTTCAGGGTAGATACGGTAAAGCATGTTGATGACACGACATGGAAAGCATTCAAAAATGCATTAACTTATATTGATCCTGATTTTAAGATGATTGGTGAATATGCAGGCGCAGGATATGCAACGAATGCAGGGCAGCTTAGAACAGGTCAGATGGATTCTTTGCTTGATTTTGATTTCAATGACCAGGCAATTTCATTTGTAAGCGGTAATTTATCTACAGTAGAAAACTTTATGGAAAGCCGGAATGCAGGAATAGACAACACGGCAACCATGGGAAGTTTCCTCAGCAGTCATGATGAGGATGGACTGATGTACAGACTGATGAATGAAGGCAGCCGTGTAGATTCAGACAAGGCACATGCACTGATGAAGGTTGCATCAACGCTTCAGATTACTGCAAAAGGACAGCCGGTTATCTATTATGGAGAAGAATTAGGACTGACAGGAGCCAATAACTGGCCATACCAGACGAACCGCTATGATATGGACTGGTCGATTGCGAATGATGACAATGATATGCTTGGACATTATTCCAAGCTGCTTGAGATCCGCAATTCGTATACGGATGTTTTTGCAAAGGGAAGCAGGACTACGGTATCAGCAGATGATGCGAACGGTACACTGGTAGCATCCAGAAGCTATGGTGACACTACTTTATATGTAGGATTTAATATTAATGAAAATGAAAGCAGAACAGTAGAACTGAAGCTGGCTGCCAATACGACATATACAGATTTATATAGTAACAGTCAGTATCAGAGTGATGCAGATGGTGTGGTGCAGATTGAAATACCTGCTGCAAAGGACGGTGGTACAGTCGTATTAAAGGCAGGAAAAGCCAAACCATCAGAGAATCCGCAGATCAAGGGCAATCCTGAAGAAACAGGGAACAGTGAAAGCCAGGACAGTGATAGTCAGGACAGTGATAGCAGTACAACAACAGGAAAGCCGGCAAATGAGGCTGAGTACACTTCACTGGATGGAATCACAGTGACAGGCTGGGATAAAGTAATAGACCTCGCATTTGCTGATGCAAAGACACAGATGGCTTCTATTGAAAATCCATCATCGATGCAGCAGATGGTTGTAAATATCGCATTAAAATCTGATTTCAATATGGTCATTCCAGAAGAAGTAGTGGCTAAAATGGCAGCAAGCAATGCAACATATGTCTTTTTGTGGGAGAATGGAGTGGTTACAGCATATACAGCGTCAGCACTTGCGCAGATAAAGGGAGATTTGGATCTGAATATTATGGTATCAAAAGATAAAGACTTCGGACAAGGATTCAGATCGTTTGTGCTTGAGCCAAGAAAGAAGACTATCTATGGCGTTAAGCTTGCAACCGTAATGCTGCTGGGGGAAGAAAATGCCGGTAAGACAGCATTTATTTTCCAAAGAAATATTACAACACAGCAAATGGAATTTCTGGATAGTACAATTATTGATGAGGCAGGACATGTTGCTGTACCATTTGTTGATTTCACAGATTTTGTTATCTTATATAAATAAATTTATGTATGTCTATTGTCAAAATTACAAGAAATTGTTTTAACTTTAAAAAAAATATGTTACTTTTTGACTTGAAAGAGTGACAAATAAGAAGTAAAATAATCATAAAGCGTTCGGGGGGAGGGAGCAAAATGTTCTCTCCCTTTCTATACTTATAGAAGTATTGCGAATTGCTTTTGTATTAATTACATATCATATCAAAAATAATCAAGAGGGAAAGGAGATGAATGGAAGATGGAACAAATTGCAAATGAACTGCTTGAAGAGTTGAACTGTGATACTGCGTTTACAATTCCCGTGTTTGGTGGTATTGAAGTAGCAGAATCAGTAGTTATTACCTGGGTCATTATGGCATTTATGCTGATATTGGCTATATGCATGACCAGAAATCTGAAAGTACAGAATCCAGGCAAGAGACAGGTCATTCTGGAGACAGCAGTATGCGGACTGCAGAACATGGTAAAGGGTATCATCGGAGAAGAAGGTGCCGGTTATGTGCCTTATCTGGTAACAGTTATCGTATACATTGGTATATCCAATATTATTGGATTATTCGGCATGAAGCCGCCTACAAAGGACTTGAATGTAACTGGTGCGCTGGCAATCATGAGTATTATTCTGATCGAATATTCCGGAATCCATGCAAAGGGCGTAAAACGTTGGGCCAAGAGCTTTGCGGAGCCTGTAGCCGTTGTGGCACCTTTAAATGTATTGGAGATATTTATCAGACCATTATCTCTATGTATGCGACTTTTCGGTAACGTATTGGGTGCATTCGTAGTTATGGAATTGCTTAAAATCATTATGCCGGCTATTTTGCCAATCCCGTTCAGTTTATATTTCGATATATTTGACGGATTGATCCAGGCATATGTATTTGTATTCTTGACATCATTATTTATTAAGGAAGCCATTGAGTAATAATTTGAAATGGCAGAACAACAATTCATTTTAGAAAAAGGAGAATAATTTTATGAGCGCTATCTTAGGTATTGGAGCAGGTATTGCAGTATTAACAGGTCTTGGAGCAGGTATTGGTATCGGTATTGCAACTGGCAAGGCAACAGAAGCAGTAGCAAGACAGCCGGAAGCAGAAGGCAAGATTTCCAAGCTGTTACTTCTTGGTTGTGCACTTGCAGAAGCAACCGCTATTTACGGTTTCGTTATCGCTATCCTTGTAATTATGTTCTTGAAATAAGCAGGAAGGTAGGAAAAGATTATGCTTAGATTGGATATTAATCTGGTCTTTACAATCATCAACTTACTGGTGCTTTACTTCCTGATGAAGAAATTCCTGTTTAAGCCGGTGAACAACATCATCGCACAGAGAGAAGAAGCAATCAAAAAGCAGTTTGATGATGCAGATGAGGCTCAGAAGAAGGCTGATGACTTAAAGAAGCAGTATGAAGATTCCCTCGCAAATGCAAAAGAGGATTCTGCTAAACTTGTTCAGGAAGCAAGAGAGAAAGCAAGAGTAGAATACGATCGTATTGTGAAATCAGCAGATGAAGAAGTTACAAAGAGAATGCAGAAGGCAGAAGAGACAATTCAGGAAGAAAAGAATAAGTCTATCCGCAGTATGCAGTCTGAAATACAGAATCTTGTTGTTGCTGCAGCAAGCAAGGTAGTAGGTGATCAGGTATCTCCTGAACACAGCCAGAAGCTTTATGACGATTTTATCGCAGAAATGGGTGAAACGAAATGACACAGACAGTAATTGATTATGCAAAAGAAATGAAAAGACTGTCTGTATCCCCAGAGGATGTAAAGCAGACTGTCGAATTATTAGAGGCTTTACCACAGGTTAAGGTAGACTTTGAGAACCCAACAGTCGAACTGGAGAAGAAGATTCATTTGATCGAGATGATTTTCCCAAAGCAGATTAGGGATTTTCTGGAGCTTTTATGCGATCATCATGATTTCAATCTTTTCTCAGAGATCGTGGAAGCCTATCATGAGGAATTACGCAAGGTAGAGAATAATCCGAATCTTGCAGTACAGATTTCTTATGTAGTTCCTCCTACAGATGACCAATTGAATAAGATGAAGGAATTCCTGAAAGAGAAATGCCATGCAGATGCATTAGACGTTACCCTGAAGGAAGACAAGAATCTGCTGGGCGGTTTCATTATCCGTGCAGGTAATGAAGAATACGACTGGAGTATGCGCGGCAGATTACAGCAGATTGAACGTTCCATGAAAGAGAACGTAGCAGCTGCTGATAATATGAATGACATCATTACCATTCTGAAGACAGAGATTGATGAATCTGCTTTCGATACCAACAAACGTGAAGTTGGTAATGTAACCTGGATTGGTGATGGTATTGTTACAATCAAGGGTATTGACCATGCCATGTATGGTGAAATCGTTATCTTTGATACCGGTGTAAAAGGCATGGTACAGGATATTAGAAGAAATGAAATCGGATGTATCCTCTTTGGACGTGATACCGGTATGAAAGAGGGTACACGTGTTATCAGAAGCGGTAAGCGTGCAGGTATTCCTGTAGGTGAAGGTTTCCTTGGCAGAGTTATCAATGCTTTAGGTGAGCCAATCGATGGCAAGGGAGAAATCCCCAGCGTTGATTACCGCCCAATTGAAAATGACGCACCAAGTATCGTTGACCGTAAATCCGTCAGTGTACCTATGGAGACAGGTATTCTGGCAATTGACTCCATGTTCCCTATTGGACGTGGACAGCGTGAGTTGATCATCGGCGACAGACAGACAGGTAAGACCAGTATTGCTATGGATGCTATTCTGAACCAGAAGGGTAAGGATGTTATCTGTATCTATGTAGCAATCGGCCAAAAGGCATCTACCATTGCCAAGTTAGTACGTACTCTGGAAGTACATGATGCTCTTTCCTATACAACTGTTGTATCAGCAACAGCCAGTGATCCTGCATCATTACAGTATATTGCACCATATTCAGGTACTTCCCTTGCAGAGTATTTCATGTACAAGGGCAAAGATGTATTGATCGTATATGATGATCTGTCCAAGCATGCAGTTGCATACAGAGCATTGTCTCTGTTGCTGGAGCGTTCACCTGGACGTGAAGCATATCCTGGTGACGTATTCTACTTACATTCCAGATTACTGGAGCGTTCTTCCAGACTGACTCCGGAAGCAGGCGGCGGTTCTATTACAGCATTGCCTATCATTGAGACACAGGCTGGTGACGTATCCGCATATATCCCGACCAACGTAATCTCTATTACAGATGGTCAGATATTCCTGGAAAGCTCTCTGTTCTTCTCAGGTCAGAGACCTGCTGTCAACGTTGGTTTGTCAGTATCCCGTGTAGGTGGTGCAGCACAGACTAAGGCTATGAAGAAGGCAGCCGGAAGTATCCGTATTGATCTGGCGCAGTTCAGAGAGATGGAAGTCTTTACACAGTTCAGCTCTGATCTGGATGATTCTACGAAACAGCAGCTGGAATATGGTAAGGGATTAATGGAGATTCTGAAACAGCCGTTAGGAAGACCTCTGTCCATGGCAGAACAGGTCATTACATTATGTGCAGCCAATAATAAGCTGTTCATGGGTATTCCTACTAAGGACGTGAAGAAATTCCAGATGGATATGCTCGATTATGTAAGAGATCATAATGGCGAGATCATTCATGAACTTGAAGATAAGAAAGTCCTGACAGATGAACTTGTAGAAGAAATCATCAGAACTGTTAAGGAAATGAAATCAGCGCAAATGTAATCAATGCAGATGTAATCTGCATGTAACAGAAAGGTATTTGTAATATGGCAAACACTAAGGAAATTCAAACCAGAATGAGAAGCATTCAGGATACAATGAAGATTACCAATGCCATGTATATGATTTCTTCATCCAAGTTAAAGAAGGCTAAGAAATCGCTGGAGGCATCTACAGCACATTTCTATGCTATTCAGGGCTCTATAGCCAGAATCCTGCGTCATGTTCCTGATATAGAGAACATTTATTTCGGAACAGAGACAGCACCTGACCAGAAGAGAGTAGGCTACATTGTAGTTACTGCTGATAAAGGGCTTGCAGGTGCTTATAACCAGAATGTTATCAAGCTCGTGCAGAAGGAACTGGATGCGAATCCACAGGGAGAGCTATTCGTGGTTGGTCAGATAGGTCGTAATTATTTTGAAAAGAAAGGCTATAAGATACATCGCCATTTTCAGTATACGGCTCAGAATCCATCCATCCACAGAGCCAGAGTCATTGCTGAGGAGATTCTTGTCAGATACAATGAAGGTAAGCTGGATGAGGTATATATCGTATATACCAGAAGTATAAATGGAATGGACAGTGAAGCGGAGATGTTTAAGCTTCTGCCTCTGTCTAAGGCAGATTTCAGCATGAATAACGGAATGGAACTGATGGTATCTGATACAACCAGATATCTTCCAACCCCGAATGACGTTATGAATGCAATCGTGCCTAACTATGTAACAGGTTATATATACGGAGCATTGGTAGAGTCCTTTGCTTGTGAGCAGAATGATAGAATGATGGCTATGGATGCTGCAACAGGTAATGCAACAGACATGCTTAAATCACTGTCAATAGAATATAACAGAGTGCGGCAGGCAGCGATTACGCAGGAAATCACTGAAGTAATCGCCGGTGCGAAAGCGCAGAAAAGGAAGAAGTCAAATGGATAAAGGAAGAATTGTACAGGTTCTTGGACCTGTAATCGATGTAGAGTTTGAAGGCTGCAATCTTCCCTTCATTAAGGACGCGCTGGAAGTCGATAACAATGGTAAGAAATGCATCATGGAAGTAGCACAGCATATCGGTAACAATACGGTACGTTGTATCATGCTTTCTTCCAGTGACGGACTTCACAGAGATATGGAAGTTGTCGCAACAGGAAGCGGTATTAAAGTTCCTGTAGGCGAGAAGACTTTGGGAAGATTATTTAATGTAACCGGACAGACACTTGACTCCGGTGAAAGTCTTGAAAATGAAGAAAAATGGGTCATCCACAGAGAGCCACCTGCTTTCGAGGATCAGAGCCCGGCAGTAGAAATCCTGGAAACAGGTATTAAAGTCATCGACCTTCTTGCTCCTTATGCAAAAGGTGGTAAGATCGGTCTGTTCGGTGGTGCTGGTGTAGGTAAGACTGTATTAATTCAGGAGCTGATCACTAACATTGCAACAGAACACGGTGGATATTCCATCTTTACCGGTGTAGGAGAGCGTTCCCGTGAAGGTAATGACCTTTGGACAGAAATGAAGGAATCCGGCGTTATTGATAAGACCGCGTTAGTGTTCGGTCAGATGAATGAGCCACCCGGAGCTCGTATGCGTGTTGCAGAGACAGGTCTGACAATGGCAGAATATTTCCGTGATGTACAGCATCAGAACGTGTTGTTGTTCATTGATAATATTTTCCGTTTCGTACAGGCTGGTTCTGAGGTATCTGCGTTACTTGGACGTATGCCTTCAGCCGTAGGCTATCAGCCTACTCTGGCAACAGAGGTTGGTGAATTGCAGGAGCGTATCGCTTCTACGAAGGAAGGTTCTGTTACATCTGTACAGGCAGTATATGTACCTGCAGATGACTTAACTGACCCTGCACCTGCTACAACATTCGCACATTTGGATGCTACTACAGTATTGTCCAGAAAGATCGTAGAACAGGGTATTTATCCTGCTGTTGATCCTCTGGAATCTACTTCACGTATTCTGGAAGCAGACGTTGTAGGTGAAGAGCATTACAATACAGCACGTGCCGTACAGGAGATTCTGCAGAAATATTCAGAGCTGCAGGATATCATTGCTATTCTTGGTATGGAAGAATTATCTGAAGAAGATAAGGTTACTGTATACCGTGCAAGAAAAGTACAGAAGTTCCTGTCCCAGCCATTCCATGTAGCTGAGAACTTCACAGGTGTTCCAGGTAAATATGTACCATTAAAGGAAACTATCCGTGGATTTAAGGCAATTATCAATGGTGAGATGGATGAATATCCTGAAGCAGCATTCTTCAATGTTGGTACGATTGATGATGTAATTGAAAAAGCTAAGACAATGGGGTAATGCGTATGAATACTTTTGAATTAAAGGTCATCGCAATTGATAAAACATTTTTCACTGGAAAATGCCAGCAGGTCATTGTGAGTGCTACAGATGGTTCCATTGGTATTATGGCTCATCATGAGAATACTGTTATGGCGTTGGTCGAAGGACCTATGCGGATTCAGCTGGAAGATGGCACATGGCTGGAGGCAGTTACGGGTATTGGACACGCACAGATTGCTTACAACCGTGTTACAATTCTAGTGGATTTCGCAGAGAAACCTGAAGAAATCGATGAAAGAAGAGCCAAAGAAGCTCTGGAACGAGCACAGGAAGCTATGCGTCAGAAACAGAGCATCCAGGAATATCATATGTCACAGGCGAATATGGCTCGTGCTATGGCAAGACTGGCAGCAAAAAAGCATTATACCAAGGACAAATAGAAATAATAGACAGAAAAAGGTCGGGATTTCCGACCTTTTTTCATTTCGGGAATGTATTTGATTTTGTACATGATTTTGGCTGAATTTGGGATATTATGAAAGGATTAACGGTTTTCAAATTGCACTTTCTGGTGTATCATATAGATATAGTGCGTCAAAGTTTTGACAAAGAACAACAATATCGTAGAAGGAGCGTAACAGAATGGAAAACAATTTTAATACACCGGCGCAGGTGTTTGAAGCCAATATGAAGGCGGGAGAGGGAAAAGTGCAGCTTCCGCTTTTAAAATGCATTTTGCTTGGACTGATGGCAGGTGCATTTATTGCATTTGGTGGAGCAACAAGCAGCGCAGCAATTCATAATATATCCAATCAGGGCGTAGCCAAGGCACTTGCAGGAGCAATCTTCCCCGTAGGACTTATGATGATTGTATTTGTAGGTGGCGAGTTATTTACAGGTGACTGTCTTATGCTTGCAGGTGTTGTAGATAAGAGATTTTCTGCATTACAGCTGATCAAGACACTGATCATAGTATGGTTCAGCAATATGGCAGGTGCTATTTTGATCGCAGCATTAGTATATTATAGTGGCTTACTGGATTATACCAGTGGAGCACTTGGAGCTTTTACCATTAAGGTAGCATATGGAAAATGTACAATTACACCTTTTAAGGCAATCTGCTCCGGTATTTTATGTAATATTCTTGTATGTATTGCTGTATTAATGGCTACAGCAGCCAGGGATATTGCAGGTAAGGTATGGGCTATTTTCTTCCCAATCTGCGCATTTGTAGTCGGAGGATGGGAACACTGTGTTGCGAATATGTTCTATATCCCTGCGGGTATTATTGCTGCGACCAATGATACATATGTAGCAAAGGCAGAAGAATTATATGGAATTACTGCTGCACAGATCAGCGCAAGTGTTAATGTAGGTGGATTTATCTCTAACCTGATTCCTGTTACAATTGGAAATATCCTTGGAGGAATGGTATTCGTAGCATTACCATTGTATGTGATTCATAAGAAGAAAGCATAAGCTATTTGAGAAACCAGAAGTTCGCAGACTATAGTAAGGTGTGATTATTAACATGAATGATAGACTAACTAAAAATGATATTAAAAAAATGGAAGAAGAAATTGAACATCGTAAGCTCGTTGTAAGAAAAGAAGCTCTTGAAGATGTTAAGGAAGCCAGAGCTCAGGGAGATCTGAGTGAGAACTTTGAGTATAAAGCTGCAAAACGATTCAAGAATCAGAATGAGAGCCGTATCCGCTATCTGGAGAAGATGATCAAGACTGCACAGATCATCGAAGATGATTCCAAAGAGGACGAAGTGGGACTTAATAAAACTGTTGAAGTCGAATTTGTAGAGGATGGTACAGTTGAAAAGTATCGTCTTGTGACTACTGTCCGTAATAATCCATTAGAAGGACTGATCAGCATAGAGTCCCCGATTGCCAAGGCTTTGATGGGGCATAAGGCTGGAGATCAGGTACATGTTCAGGTCAATGACAGCTTTGGTTATGAAGTCATAATAAAGAGCATTGAAAATACACCGGATGATGATTCCATAGAGATTAGGAAATTTTAGAATATATGGCAGCAATGAATTTAATTAATGTAGAAAATATAACAAAGTCCTATACAGACAGCCTTTTGTTTGATGAAGCGTCTTTTACAGTAGATGAACAGGAGAAGGTTGGTATTATTGGTATTAACGGGACCGGCAAAACAACACTGCTTCGTATGATCGTTGGATTGGAGACACCGGAAAAGGGCACCATTACCAGGGCAAATCATATTGTAATAAGATATCTGCCGCAGCACCCATCTTTTCGTGAGCATTCTACTGTATTGGAAGCAGTTATGGAAGGTAATCTCAGACATGATAATGAATGGTCACTTGAGAGTGAAGCCAAGACTATGCTGCAAAAGCTGGGAATTACAGACTATGATCAGATTGTGGACAATATGTCTGGTGGACAGCGTAAGAGAATTGCACTGGCAAATACCCTGCTGGCGAAGGCAGATGTACTGGTTCTGGACGAGCCTACGAACCATCTGGATTCTTCTATGGCAGACTGGCTGGAGGAGTATCTGAAAAATTTCAGAGGTGCTGTTATCATGGTAACACATGACCGCTATTTTCTGGATAGTGTGTCCAATCGAATTGTCGAAATAGATAAAGGTAAGACATACAGTTATCAGACGAACTATTCAGGATTCTTACAGTTAAAGGCACAGAGAGAAGAAATGCAGGCGGCAACAGAACGGAAGAGACAGAGCATTCTTCGAGTGGAAATCGAATGGATGCAGCGTGGTGCAAGAGCACGTTCTACCAAGCAGAAAGCGCATATTCAGCGCTATGAAGAACTGGCAGCCCAGAAAGGTCCTGCACAGGAAGAAGCACTGGATATCAGTTCCGTAACGACCAGAATGGGCAAGACAACTGTTGAACTTCGACATCTGTGCAAGTCATATGGTGATAAGGTACTTCTGAATGACTTCAATTATATTTTTCTGAAAAATGACAGAATTGGATTCATCGGGGAGAATGGCTGCGGTAAATCTACTCTGATGAAAATTATCTGCGGCATGGAACAGCCGGACTCTGGAGAAATTGTTACAGGCCAGACTATCAAAATCGGATATTATGCGCAGGAGATCAGAACGGATAAAGAAGCAGGACTTGCCTATATGGCACCTGACATGCGTGTCATTGATTATATCCGTAATACAGCAGAATATGTACAGACAGTGGATGGCTCTGTGTCAGCATCTGTTATGCTGGAGCGATTTCTGTTCCCACCTGAGAAGCAGTATGCGCCTCTTGGCAAGTTATCAGGTGGAGAGAAACGTAGACTGAATCTTTTGAGAGTATTGATGGAAGCACCTAATGTACTGATTCTGGACGAGCCTACAAATGATCTGGATATTCGTACATTGACGATTCTGGAGGATTATCTGGATCATTTTGATGGTATTGTGATTACGGTGTCCCATGACCGTTATTTTCTTGACAGAACAGTCAGACGTATCTTTGCTTTTGAAGGCAATGGGGTCATCAGACAATATGAGGGCGGTTATACAGATTATCAGGCGAAAGTACAGGAAGAAAATGGCGTAGATGCTATATTTTATGAAGAAAAGACAACAGAAAAGAGTAATGAACTAAAGAATCTTAAAACAGTTAAGAACCGTCAGGATAAGTTAAAATTCACATATAAAGAACAGAGGGAATATGAGACAATAGATGATGATATTGCTGCTCTGGAAGAAAAGATAGAGAAGCTGGAACAGGATATTGTTACAAATGCCAGAGATTTTGTGAAATTGAATGAGTTGACCAAAGAGAAAGAGACTACGCAGGCTCTTCTGGATGAAAAGATGGATCGCTGGGTATATTTACAGGATCTAGCAGAAAGAATAGAGCAGCAGAATCACTGAATCTTTGGAAACAGTGATTCGAAATCTGATGGTATATTCTGAGTAAAGGACAGTGCTTTGCCACTGATCGGATGGGTAAATTCCAGACGATAGGAGTGTAGAGCCTGTCTTTTTATGTGCCTATAATTAGGGTTATACAGGAAATCCCCAGGGAGAGGATGACCGATTGCTTTCATATGAACGCGGATCTGGTGAGTACGACCTGTTTCCAACTGAATCTGTACCAGCGAGTATTCACATCCATCCAGACAGGTTGTAGAAATGCGGCGGTAATGAGTTATAGCGCATTCTCCACGTGAAGATTCAACACAACGTTCAATAATAGAATCTTCCTTTCTGGCGATAGGGAGGTCTATAGTGCCTTCCTCGGGGATGATTCCCTCTACAATAGCCAGATAAGTGCGGTGAATCTCTCTTGCCTGCTGCTGCAGTGACAAGCCTGCAGCACTCAGCATATTTTTGGCTATCAGAACAAGACCGGAGGTATCACGGTCGAGGCGGTTGACACAGCGGAATACTAGCTGGTTATGATAATGCCATGCACAATAATTGGCAAGAGTATCTTCATAATGTCCCAGAGAAGGGTGCACAGGCAGGTCTGCCGGTTTATTCATGACAAGAATATCCTCATCTTCATATGCAACCATAGACGTAAAAGCTTCCTCGGATATCTCCGTGGCGGGAATCCCTGTGGAACCATCGTGATCCTGAATGTGAATAGTGAGTATATCTCCGGTATGCAGGATAGAATTCACATAGCACCAGATACCATTAAGCAGAATTCCCTCCTGCGTTTTCTTCAAATGTATCAGGAGAGGCTGGGAATAACCGTGATGACGAAGGTATTCTCCTACATTCTCACCATCATCGGCTGCTTCAATCGTATAGCTGAGTGTTCTGTCCATAGTGCGTTTATCCTTTCTTGTTCCAAATCGTGTATAGTATAACTGATTCTGCATAGAAATGCTATACTTTATAAATTCTTTATATTTCTTACGGTTGACTATAAAAGAAATTAGAGGTAAACTGTTCATAGACTAACAGTTCGATATGCAACAATTCGCTGCTGAACAGTTCGTCAGCGAACATAATTGCCTGCTGTTTATGCCAGGCTACAGAAAGAGGGGTGACTATGGAAGAGAAAAATAGTCCCAACAGGGCGATTGGACATGTGATCCGAAGGATGCAGCAGGATTTCAACCGGTGCTTTATAAAAGAAGGAATAGCGGCAGGAATAGACGAGGCGACACAGATGAATGGCTGGATTATGGCTTATCTATATTTTCACAAAGATCAGCCGGTCTATCAGAAGACAATAGAGTCTACTTTCGGTGTGAACCGATCAACAGTGACCAGCATTGTAAAGCTCATGGAGAAGAAAGGTTACATAGAACGTGAGAATGTACCCGGTGATGCCAGACTAAAGAAACTTATCCTGACCCCGCTCGGTGAAGAAATGCATTTTAAGACGAAACAGACTCTGGATTCCCTGGAATTACAGATCAGAAAAGATCTGACAAAAGAAGAGATAGAGACTTTTTTTAATGTTTCGGATAAGATTCGTAAGAATCTTGGTGAAAAAGAGGAGTGTATACACAAAAGAATCAAAGATTAAATGTGAAAGGAAGAAAATATTATGCTGAAAGTATTAGGCGCACAGATCAAGGAATTTAAAAAAGATTCCCTTATGACGCCCGTTTTCATGATTCTCGAAGTTATCATGGAAATGATCATCCCACTTTTGATGGCATCTATTATTGATGATGGTGTCAATGCCGGGAATATGAACCATATATATAAGGTTGGCGCATATATGGTAGTGGCTGCTGTCATTGGCTTATGGGCTGGTATGATGGGAGCAAAATATGGTGCGAAAGCATCAACAGGTTTTGCCAGAAATTTAAGGAAGGCAATGTTTGAGAATATCCAGACATTCTCTTTCTCGAACATTGATAAATATTCTACATCCAGTCTGATTACCAGATTGACAACAGATGTAACGAATCTGCAGAATGCATATCAGATGCTGCTGCGTATGGCAATGAGAGCGCCGGCATCCATGATTATTGCGATGATTATGGCTTTTTCCATCAATGCGAAGCTGGCAAGTACCTACTTAATCGCAGTTATATTCCTGGCTGCATGTATCGCAATGATTATTCCCAGGGCTACGAAGTATTTCAGACAGGTATTTGAGAAGTATGATGATCTGAATGCCAGTGTGCAGGAGAATGTATCTGCAATCCGTGTAGTAAAGGCATACGTAAGAGAAGATTATGAGAAAGAGAAATTCTCCAAGGCGAACCAGAACATTTATAATATGTTCCTGCGTGCTGAGAAGCTTGTTGTCATCAACATGCCTCTGATGCAGTTCACGGTCTATGCATGTATTCTGATTATTTCCTGGCTTGGTGCCAAGATGATTGTTGCAGGTGGTCTTACCACTGGTGAAATGATGAGTCTTTTGACTTACTGTATGAACATCCTGATGAGCCTGATGATGGTATCCATGATTTTCGTTATGCTGACCATGAGTTATGCCAGTGCAAAGCGTATTGCTGAAGTATTGCAGGAAAAGACAGACCTTACCAATCCTGAGAAACCTGTTGAAGAAGTATCAAATGGAAGCATCGTGTTCAAAAATGTAGATTTTGCATATAAAAATGGCAGTAAGCCGGTACTCAAAAATATCAATCTTGATATCAAATCAGGTGAAACCATTGGTATTATCGGTGGTACTGGCAGTGCCAAGTCCAGTCTTGTCAATCTGATCAGCCGTCTGTATGATGTAACATCAGGAGAACTGCTGGTAGGAGGATGTAACGTAAAGGAATATGATATGGAAGCCCTTAGAAATCAGGTTTCCGTAGTATTACAGAAGAATGTGCTTTTCAGTGGCTCTATTCTTGACAACCTGCGTTGGGGTGATAAGAACGCAACGGAAGAAGAATGTATCAGAGCCTGTGAATTGGCATGTGCCGATGAATTTATCCAGAAGATGCCTGATAAATATAATACACATATTGAGCAGGGCGGCTCTAACGTATCAGGCGGACAGAAGCAGAGACTGTGTATTGCCAGAGCTTTGTTAAAGAAACCCAAGATACTGATTCTGGATGACAGTACAAGTGCTGTTGACACGGCAACCGATGCGAAGATCAGAAAGGCTTTTGCCGAAGAGATCCCAGACACAACGAAGCTTATCATTGCACAGAGAATCAGCAGTGTACAGCATGCAGACAGAATCGTTGTTATGGATAATGGTGAGATTTCTGATTTTGGTACACATGATGAACTGCTGGCAAGAAGTGAGATTTACAGAGATGTATATGAATCACAGACAGGTGGCAGTGGAGATTTTGATGAGGATGGAGGTGACAGATAATGGCAGAAAATGCAAGACCAATGAATGGACCAGGTGGAAGAAGAGGACCAAGGGGACCCAAGCCTAAGGTAGAGAATCCCGGCAAGCTTTTCAAACGTCTGATAGGATATATTTTCAAGAGTTATACACCACATGTCATTATTGTTGTCATTTGTATTTTTATAGGTGTATTTGCAAGTATTCAGGGAACTTTGTTCATGCAGACACTGATTGACTCCTATATCATGCCTTTGATCGGACAGGAGAATCCTGATTTCTCAGGCTTGTGGAGTGCAATTGTACGAGTAGGCTGCTTCTATGCGATAGGTGCTTTGGCTGGTTATGCATATAACCGGATCATGGTCAATGTCAGTCAGGGTACATTAAGAAATATCAGAAATGATATGTTTGGCAAGATGGAATCCCTGCCTATTAAGTATTTTGATACACACGCACATGGCGATATCATGTCATGCTATACAAACGATATTGATACATTAAGACAGATGATCAGCCAGAGTATGCCACAGCTCTTAAACAGTGCCATTACAATTGTCAGCGTATTTTTCAGTATGTTGTTCCTGAGCTGGCCTTTGACAATCGTTACATTGATCATGGTATCATTAATGTTATATGTAACAAAGATGGCAGCCGGGGCATCCGGTAAATACTTCATCAAACAGCAACGGGCACTGGGGGCTGTCAATGGCTACATTGAAGAAATGATGGAAGGCCAGAAGGTTGTTAAGGTATTCTGTCATGAAGATGAGAACATTGAGAAGTTCAATGAGATCAATGATGAACTGTTTGATTGTGCATATAATGCCAATAAATATGCCAACTTCCTTGGTCCTATCAATGCACAGCTTGGTAATCTCAGTTATGTAGTATGTGCCATCGTTGGAGGTATTCTTGCCCTGAACCACATTGCCGGTCTGACTCTGGGTGGGCTGGCAAGCTTCCTGACCTTTAACAAGAGCTTCAATATGCCTATTAACCAGATCAGTCAACAGTTCAACAGTATTGTTATGGCGCTGGCAGGTGCAGAACGTATCTTCAAGATGATTGATGAAAAGCCGGAAGCGGATGAAGGCTATGTAACGCTGGTCAATGCAGAAGAAACAAACGGCGAGCTCAGAGAGACAGAGAAGAGAACAGGCATCTGGGCATGGAAGCATTATCATAAAGATACAGGAGAGACCAGCTATCGTAAGCTGGAAGGTAAGGTAGAATTCGATGATGTAGATTTCGGTTATTCTGATGAGAAAATCGTACTCCACAATATTGAAATGTTCGCTGAACCAGGACAGAAGATTGCTTTCGTTGGTTCTACAGGAGCAGGTAAGACTACAATTACCAACCTGATCAACCGATTCTATGATATTCAGGATGGTAAGATCAGATACGATGGAATCAATGTAAATAAGATCAAGAAAGCAGATCTAAGACGTTCTCTTGGTATCGTATTACAGGATACACATTTGTTCACGGCTACAGTTCGTGAGAATATCAGATATGGTAAGCTGGATGCAACGGATGAAGAAGTTGTTGCAGCAGCAAAACTGGCAAATGCCCATGAATTCATAGAGAGACTTCCTCAGGGATATGATACATTGCTGACAGGTGATGGTGCAAACCTTAGTCAGGGTCAGAGACAGCTTCTTGCTATTGCAAGAGCAGCCATTGCAGATCCTCCGGCATTGATTCTGGATGAAGCAACCAGCTCTATTGATACCAGAACAGAGAAGATTGTTCAGGATGGTATGGATAAGCTGATGCATGGCAGAACGACTTTTGTTATTGCACATAGATTGTCCACAGTTAAGAACAGCGACTGTATTATGGTTCTGGAGCAGGGCAGAATTATTGAGCGTGGAACACACGATCAATTGATTGAGAAGCAGGGCAGATATTACCAGCTCTATACGGGTAATGCGATTACTGCAGCAGAATAAATCAGGTATAAAAGGCGGCAAATCTTTGCTGCCTTTTATTGTGTAAATAATTATACAAATATCATAAATTTGCAGACAATTGCTTGCTATTACTGGCTTTTGTTGATAAAATATAAAGTAGAAGGGTGGAATGACTAAATGGCTTTTTCCAAGGGCAAGAGAATTGAAGATGAGACTAGCCAGAGAATTATAGATCTGGCAGTTCATATAGGTTGTGTAGAGGGACCGGATGCATTAACAGTAACTCGAATCTGTAGAGAATTGAATTGCGACAGAAGAGTAATTTATAATAGATTTCGTGACATTGATGAGATTAATCTGATCGTTGCAGGACGATGCAATGATGAACTTCTAAGAAATGCCCAGAATGCAATGAAAGAGGAAGCTGGTTATTATGAAAATCTGATTGCTCTTGTGCAGGCAGAATTTACATACATATATGAAAAAAATGCGTTTTTCCAGTATTATACAGCGCTGTATCAGGTGCAAGAGACTGGAATACACAATGAAATATTGCAGAATCTGGAAGCATATATTGAAAAAGGCAAAGAATCCGGACAGGTAAATGAACATGTAACTCCAGGACAGGCTGCAGAATGTATCTGGCTTATGCTGACAGGAATCAGTGGAATGCTTGCCTCTCATGTAAACTATAAATATCAGGAAGGCTATAAGACATTAATGTATGGCTTGGAAGCGATTTGTCATGAAATGCAGATGTAAATATGCACAATAAATTTTGTAGTATATGTAAAAAAATGGCAGTATGTATTTTTATTATACAGGAATTATGTTAATATAAGCTTATCGGATAAATATGTCCGATAAGTTTTTTTGTAGGGGAAAACAGATAAGAGTATATGAGGAAATGGATAACACATGATGGGATAACGATAATTCGTCTGGATGGCTTTCGATGTAATTGTTTCGTTATACAATATCAGAATAAGAACTGGCTGATAGATACATCTACCTTAATGGACAGAAAACGTATTGTAAGTCAGCTGGAGGAAAATGGAATACATGAGTTTGCAGGAATTATTCTGACACATTCCCACATTAATCATGTAGAAGCGGCATCCTGGTATATGACACAATATCAATGCCCAGTCTACATACATGACAGTGAGCTGCATTTTATACAGACAGGGGATTGTCTGATTCCAAAGGCGGCACGCAAATCCATGGAACCGATAGAGAGGATTGTAAGTTATATTCCTTTCCTGAATAAATATCCTCCATGTAGAGAAGCCCAGGTATTGCCCTTGGGCAGTGAACTTTTTGAAGATGACAGAATCAAAGTGATAGAGACACCGGGACATTCGGAGGGCAGTATCAGTATTGTGGTAGATGATGAAATTGCCATTGTGGGAGACGTCATGCGAAAGAAAGCAATTTTCTCTGTCTTTTTGGCATGGGCAAATCAACCGGGACTGGTGGCAGTATCGTGGAAGAAACTGTTACAGGAGAATTGTAATCTGTTTTTACCGTCTCACGGTAGAGAAATCACCCGTGAATTACTGGAAAAAGAATTAGATAAAATAAATTCATAAAACATATTGCAAATTTCCTGTTTTTCCGCTATGATGACTTTAGTACACAACTGGCGGAAACAGATTGTCTGTGTAGGAGTACCTACAGGGAGTGTATCATATTGATGAAGAGCCGACCGCCTGGGCAACATATATTTGTATGTCCAGGCGGTCTTTTTATGTCTTGGAACAGGATATACAACAAGTCTGGGTGGCGCTGCACCGTGGACTTGTGAAAAGGCAGGCAGCGCAGAAATGAGGTAAAAATGGAAAAACTTTCACTGGCACAGGAACTTCAGAGCAACGCTTATCCCGGAAGAGGAATCGTGATCGGTAAGACACCCGATGGAACGAAGGCAGCAATCGCATATTTCATCATGGGCAGAAGCGAGAACAGCAGAAACCGTGTATTTGTAACAGAAGGAGAAGGCATCAGGACACAGGCATTTGATCCATCCAAGTTAAGTGATCCCAGCCTGATTATCTATGCACCTGTTCGTGTTCTTGGAAACAAGACAATTGTAACCAATGGTGATCAGACAGACACGATCTATGAATTAATGGATAAACAGCAGACATTTGAACAGTCTCTGCGTACCAGAGAGTTTGAACCAGACGCACCTAACTATACACCAAGAATCTCAGGAATCCTTCATATTGAGGATGGTTCCTATAATTATGCAATGTCTATCTTAAAGAGCAACAATGGCAACCCTGATGCATGCAACCGTTATACTTTTGCATACAGCAATCCAGTAGCCGGCGAAGGCCATTTCATCCATACTTATAAATGTGATGGCAATCCTCTGCCAAGCTTTGAAGGCGAACCCAAGTTAGTTGATATTCCAAATGATATGAACGAGTTCGCTGATACTGTATGGAACAGCCTGAATGCAGAGAACAAGGTATCTCTGTTCATCCGCTATATCGACATTGCAACAGGCAAATACGAAACCAGAATCATCAACAAGAATAACTAAGGAGTGCACACATGAAAGAATTAGAATTAAAATACGGTTGTAACCCAAATCAGAAGCCTTCCCGCATCTATATGAAAGAGGGAGAACTTCCTATCGAAGTATTAAATGGCAAGCCTGGCTACATCAATTTCCTGGATGCTTTTAACGGCTGGCAGCTTGTAAAAGAACTGAAAAAGGCAACAGGACTTCCGGCAGCTACTTCCTTTAAACATGTATCTCCTGCCGGAGCAGCAGTAGGTCTGCCCCTGACAGAGGTAGAGCGTAAGATCTACTGGGTAGATGATATGGGGGATTTATCACCCTTGGCAAGTGCTTACGCAAGAGCAAGAGGCGCTGACAGAATGTCTTCTTTTGGTGATTTCATTTCTTTATCAGATGTATGTGATGCCGATACAGCAAGACTCATTAAGAGAGAAGTGTCTGACGGTATCATTGCACCGGGATATGAACCGGAAGCGCTGGAAATCCTCAAGGCAAAGAAAAAGGGAAACTATGCCGTTATCAAGATTGATCCTGAATATGTTCCCAATCCAATCGAGACAAAGGATGTATACGGTGTTACCTTTGAACAGGGCAGAAATGAACTGGTAATTAACGATGAACTTTTTGCAAATGTTGTAACAGAGAATAAGGAAATTCCAGAATCAGCAAAGATTGATCTTGCAATTGCAATGATTACTTTGAAATATACACAGTCCAATTCTGTGTGCTATGTAAAGGGTGGTCAGGCAATCGGTATCGGCGCTGGCCAGCAGTCACGTATCCATTGTACAAGACTTGCAGGCAGCAAGGCTGATAACTGGTTCTTACGCCAGAATCCAAAGGTGTTGAGCCTTCCTTTCAAGGAAAAGATTGGTCGTGCAGACAGAGACAATACAATTGACGTATACATGAGTGATGACTATATGGATGTACTGGCAGACGGAGTATGGGAGAATTTCTTCACAGAGAAGCCGGAAGTATTGACCAGAGAAGAAAAGAGAGCATGGTTAGATAAACTGACAGACGTGTCACTTGGTTCTGATGCTTTCTTCCCATTTGGTGACAACGTAGAGAGAGCACACAGAAGCGGTGTGAAATACATTGCACAGCCAGGTGGCTCTATCCGTGATGATAATGTCATTGAGACATGTAATAAATACAACATGGCAATGTGCTTTACAGGCATCAGATTATTCCATCATTAATAAGAATTTCAGAAAAGGACGGGCTTCCGTCCTTTTTTATTTGTACATGATTGCCGATATATATTATAAAGTTTAGGCGTTTGCGAAACACAATTCGTGCCATTTTTTATCGTAGTTTCGCAATCACCTGTTATAAAGTCATATGAGGGGGGAACATATATGCAGATTCAGGGCTATACATTATTTATGGGCAATCGTACAAAAGATAAAAAGACAAGTGTATGGAATAATAATACACAGCAGACACAGTCAGATAAAACAGAACATAAGAAAACAATCTTTGTAGGAAATGGACAGACAAATCAGACTGATACTCTGGCGCAGAAGAAAAAAGAAGCGCAGGATAAGGCAATGAAAGTTATCCGTGATGCTTTTGCAAAAGAGATAGAAATTGATAATGGAATCGAGGAATCCAGGGGAAAGATAAGTGACAGCCAGGCTAAGATTGCAGAAGCACAGGAACAGATCAAGGCATTAGAAGAGCAGAAGGAAGAGATACGTAAGAGTGGCTGTTCAGAGGATGAATACAAAGAAGTGTGTGCAGATTATGCGAAGCAGGAGGCAGAATTTTACAGTCAGATCAAGGATGCCAAGTCTACCATGAGGGACGAGAATGCGTCTATCAGACAAGTTAAAATAGATCGGATACAAAATCAGGATATGCAGAATGCCATGCAGGAAGCGGATGATATTATAGATGCTGCAAGCAAAGATATGATCCAAACTGCTATGAAGGAAATGCAGGAGCGCATGGAAGAGAAGCGCAAAGAAGAAGCCGAAAAAGCAAAAGAAAAGGCAGAAGAGGAAGAAAAGGAAAAGAAACTCAAGGAGCGTGTGGAAGAGAGAAATGCAGCAAGCCAGCCGGTTACTGAAACCAGGGCTGTGACAGAAAGTATCCTTACACATGACCAGTTAAAAGACAGTACAACTAGCGAAATCAAAAATATTCTGGATGATTATACCCTGACGGAAGAAGATATTAAGGGAATGTCAATTGACAGCAAGCTGTAAGCATGGAATAATATAACTTACTAATGATAAGTAAAGGTTATATTAAAACATGACATTAAATAAGAAAGCATCTATTCAGACACAACGACTTACACTACATGTGATATTGGAAAAAGATACAGAACAACTGGTTCAATTACTGACCAATCATGAGATTACGAAAACTTTTATGGTGCCTGATTTAAAAACACCAGAACAGGTAACGGCATTGGCAGAAACACTGATTTCTTTTAGTCAAATAGAGGATGTTGAACATTTAGCATATGGCATTTATACTGATGACTGGTTGATTGGATTCATAAATGACTGTGACATGGAGAATGATACGATTGAGATCGGCTATGTCATTCATCCGGATTATCAGGGAAAAGGCTATGCTACCGAGGCAGTTCATGCGATGATAGAAGAACTGTTAAAAATGGGATTTCGTAAAGTGAAAGCAGGCTATTTTGAAGAGAATGTGGCAAGCCGCAGAGTAATGGAAAAGTGTGGCATGAAACAATTGAGTTACACTGATGAAATTGAGTATCGAGGTATCGTTCATAAGTGCTTTTATTATGAAGCAGGATACTGAAAGGCATGTAAGAAATGGAACAAATGACATTGTTTGACAATGAGATAAGAAATATCAGTGTCCCGTTAGCCAGCAGGGTACGTCCAAAGAATCTGGATCAGTTTGTTGGGCAACAGCATTTGATTGGGCAGGGAAAGATACTTCGCAGGATGATCGAGACAGATCAGGTAACATCTATGATATTCTGGGGACCACCAGGAGTCGGCAAGACCACATTGGCTGGTATAATAGCAGAAAAGACAAAAGCGAATTTCATTAATTTCAGCGCTGTGACCAGTGGAATCAAGGAAATTAAAGAAGTAATGCAGCAGGCTGAGAACAGCAGAAGAATAGGAATGAAGACAATTCTGTTCGTAGACGAGATTCATCGCTTCAATAAGGCACAGCAGGATGCTTTCCTGCCTTATGTGGAGAGAGGAAGTATTACTTTGATTGGTGCTACAACAGAGAATCCGTCATTTGAGGTAAATTCTGCTTTATTGTCCAGATGCAGGGTGTTTGTATTAAAGGCACTTGAAGAGGATGATCTGGTGCAGCTTCTTAAAAATGTGTTACTTAGCCCGCAAGGATTTCGGGATTCAAATGTAGTGATGAGTGATCGTCAGCTTCATGCTGTTGCGGCTTTTGCCAATGGAGATGCGAGAACCGCCTTGAACGTATTGGAAATGGCAGTGACAAATGGTGAAATCAGTGCAGAGGGCATCACTGTGACAGACGAAGGGTTAGAGCAATGCATCAGCAGGAAATCACTGTTGTATGATAAGATGGGAGATCAGCATTATAACCTGATTTCAGCACTTCATAAATCCATGCGTAATAGTGACCCGGATGCAGCCATATATTGGATGTGCCGTATGTTAGAGGGTGGAGAAAATCCACTTTATATTGCAAGGAGGCTGATTCGTTTTGCCAGCGAAGATATTGGAATGGCAGACAGTCAGGCTCTTCAGGTAGCTGTAGCTGCGTATCAGGCATGCCATTTTCTGGGGATGCCTGAATGCGATGTGCACCTGACACATGCGGTCACATATCTTGCTATGGCTCCGAAGTCCAACGCACTCTATACAGCATGTGAGGAATGCAAACGAGATGTGAAGGAGTACAGAGATGAGCCGGTGCCGTTACAGCTTCGAAATGCACCCACAGGTTTGATGAAAGAATTGCATTATGGGGAAGGCTATCAGTATGCACACGATTATGAGGACAAGCTTACAACCATGCAGTGTCTGCCGGATTCGTTAAAAGACAGACGGTATTATCTACCGACACAGGAGGGCGCAGAGAAAGCAGTGAAGGAAAGGCTGCAGGCAGTGCGTGAATGGAAAGCAGAACATAGAGAGGAGAAGTTACATGTTTGAAAGAATTATTTTGACTCAGATCAATCCACACGTTTATCTCATGGATGATCATCATGAAGCAACCGGCTATATTGTAGTTGGTAGTAAAAAGGCACTTGTTATTGATACGATGAACGGATATGAGGATGTACGAGCTGTTGTAAGAACAGTGACCGACCTGCCGATAATGGTCGTGAATACGCATGGACATTGTGATCATATTTATGGAAATGTATACTTTGATTGCGCTTATTTACATCCGGCTGATCTTCCTGTTGCACAGGAGCATATGAGATTCCCGGAGTTTATTGAAGAATGTAATAAGAGAGGCTTACAAATGCCACCTTTTGAGCCGATCAGAGGTGGTGAAGTCATTGACCTGGGTGGACTTCATCTGGAAGTTATTGAACTGCCGGGACATACTCCGGGCGGTATCCTTCTGCTATTGAAGGAGGATCGAATTCTGTTTACGGGAGACAGTATCAATCATCATCTCTGGATGCAGCTGGAGGAAAGTTCTTCTATGCCGGAATTTGTCAATAATCTGGAGAAAGTCATGTATCTGACCAAAGAGGCAGATGTAATCCTGCATGGACATGCCAGAGGAACGGATGATATATCCCTTATGGATAAGCTGTTGCAGGGTGCGAAGGAAATTGCAGAAGGAAAAACAGAAAATGACAAACCATATAAATGGTTCGGCGGAGTCAATAAGCAGCATCAGTTTGACGAAGACGGCAGCGTGATCTGCTATAAATAAGGTAGGCTAAGAATGAATGATAATTTAAAGGAAAAACTGACTGTATGCATTGGAAAAGGAGGTCAGAGAGATCAGGCAGAGGCTTTTGCAAATCGATATTCGGTTACGATCGAGGAAGAACCGGGAGAAGAGTTGACACTTCTTTTTGAAGCAAAAGGAATCTCATTAACGGGATATGGGCTTACTTATCAGGGAGATTTTGAGGGGATGGTTCATAGAATCAGCAATGGACGGTTACAACATGAAATGCTGGTCCGTGCTGCCAAAAGTACAGAGGAGAAAAAGACTGCAATTGATGCGACAGCAGGAATGGGAGAGGATTCTCTTCTGCTTGCGGCGTGTGGGTATGAGGTCACAATGTATGAACAGAATTCGGTCATTGCAATTTTATTAAAAGATGCAATCAGAAGGGCAAAGAAAAATCCACAGCTAAAGGATATTGTTGGCAGAATGCATCTGGTTGTTGGGAACAGCATTGAATTGTTATCGGAGCATATGCCGGATTTGAATCTGATTTATTTAGACCCCATGTTTCCAGAAAGCCGTAAGTCCGGACTTACCAATAAGAAGTTACAATTAATCAGAAAGATGGAACCGCCCTGTTTTGAAGAAGAGAAGTTATTTGAAGCAGCGATAAAGGCAGCGCCGGATAAGGTCATAGTGAAGCGCCCCTTAAAGAGTGATTATTTAGCAGGCAAAAGCCCGAATTATTCTTTAAATGGCAAAGCAATAAGATATGATTGTTACTGTTAAAATATAAAGTCATGACATGAATTTGTTATGGCTTTTTCTATATTGATGTGGGGTTGTGTTATAGGCAGCCTGAAAGCTGCGAAAGAAAGTCCGTGGACTTGTGAACCCTGCATCAAAGGCAATGTCCGTTACAGAACGGTCAGTAGTAGCCAACAGCTTCTCTGCGAAATCAAGCCTTCTTGCCGTTACATAAGAAGGAAAAGATGTATGAAGCTTATTTGAAAAAATCTGTGACAGGTAGAATTTGCTTATCCCTAAGTCTTTTGCTGTGCTTTCCAGAGAAATATCCTCCTGAAAATGCTGATCCAGATAGATCAGAATATCTTCACAAATGTTTCTGCTGGGTGTACCACCGCGTTTTTCAAGGTCAAGATAAGAGAAAATATCTGTCAGCAGGATAGTAAGATAGCTCTTGGTATACAGAAGATTAGGGGAAATATCCTTCTGTTCATTAACTATCTTGGTAGTATCGGAGATAACAGGGTGATTTGGCAGATCCTCAATATTTGGCATATCTGCTGTAGCAGGCATATTTTTGGACAGGGTAATAAGCCGGTTCAGGGCATTTTTACCATGCTCTGTAAGATTATTCAGATTCAGTATAGGATTTACAGGGATACATTCTGTGAAAGCAGGGCGAAAATCCTGTAGAAAATCCACATCAAATACCAAAAGGAGCACCTGGCTGGATTCCGGCGTATTCAGAGAATGAATTTTGTCAGGGAAAGTAACAGATATGTCATCTTCATGAAGGGAGTAGGTCTGTTGTTCCACACTAATCTCCAATTCACCGGATAATACATACATGATCTCTACCTGTCTGTGCAGATGAGCTGGATAAGTATTATCATTGGATAAGAAACTACTGAAAGATTCTACTCTGGACTGATAAAAGAAATTCATGACACGACAACTCCTTTACATAGTATTTCTAATGGCTATCATATCATGGCAGTATATTATTTGACAACTATTTTATATGTATGTGATTCTGCAATTCCTGACACAAATATATTATATTCTGGCGAGAAAATTATTACTTGTTTTGCTACAATATGAGTGACTATTCAGAACCATGCAAATTGAGTCGAATATGGCTGCTTGCAAACATATTTGACACAATTTATGTGGTTCTGAATAGTTACCTGATAGAACAACATATTTGCTGTAAAATGGAGGAAATTACAATGATTCAAGATCACAGGACATGGATCGCTGATAATGGCGATGGTACTTATACGAACCCGATTTTATACACAGATTACTCTGACCCGGACGCATGCAGAGTAGGGGATGATTATTTTATGGTAGCATCCAGCTTCTGCAATGCACCGGGTCTTCCCGTACTGCATTCCAGAGATTTGGTGAATTGGAAGGTCATCAGCTATGCACTGGAGACGATACCGGGCAGCCAATTTGATGTACCTCTTCACGGAAAAGGTGTATGGGCACCGGCAATTCGATATCATAAGGGCGAATTTATCATCTTTTTCCCCATGCCGGATGAAGGTATCTATGTCGTTAAAACGAAAGATCCCTGGGGCAGATGGGATGAGCCTACATGCCTTTATAAGGGGAAAGGCTGGATTGATCCCTGCCCTTTCTGGGATGAGGATGGCAGGGCATATATGGTTTCTGCTTTCGCAAAAAGCAGGATTGGGTTCAAGAGTATTCTGAACCTGTGTGAGATTACACCGGACTGCTTACATATGATAGATGAAGGAAAACATATCTTCGATGGAAATGTGGAGAATCAGGAGACAATAGAAGGTCCCAAGATGTATAAGAAAAATGGCTATTATTACATCTTTGCACCGGCAGGCGGTGTGAAGCAGGGCTGGCAGACAGTACTGCGCAGCAAGAATATATGGGGACCTTATGAATACCGTAATGTTATGATGCAGAAGGATACCGGGGTTAATGGTCCTCATCAGGGGGCATGGGTTGATACGCAGACAGGCGAAGACTGGTTCCTGCATTTTCAGGATGTATATGCTGCGGGCAGAATCGTACATTTGCAGCCTATGCGCTGGGAGAATGACTGGCCTGTCATTGGAGAAGCTGCGCCCGGAGAAGAGAGCGGCAAGCCCGTTACTACGTGGCATAAACCTGATGTGGGAGCAGTTTATCCTGTTACAAGTCCTGATGCGGAGGATGATTTTGACAAGGAACAATTGGGCTTGCAATGGCAATGGAATGCCAATCCAAAGGATGGATGGTATGCATTGGATACAGAGAAGCACCAACTGATTTTGAAAGCAGTACAACGACATGCAGATACCATTACAAACGAACCTAATCTTTTGCTGCAGAAGTGGTGCATGCCTGAATTCTGTGCAGAGACCATGCTGAATCTGGAAGCGATGCGATCAGGGGATATGGCAGGTCTGATAAGCCTGGGAGTTACTTATGGTGCAGTTGCCATAGTAAAAGAAAGTGACGCATATGTCATAAAACTGATTCATGGCAAACAGCATTTTGATAAAGAAGAGGCATCTGCTGAGGATATCATCACAGAGGTGAAACGATTACCACTGACGGTAAAAGAAATTTACTTTAACAATACAGTGAAGCAGATTCCTTCTACTGAATATAATCAGGATGGACCTTATACATTTCCCATTCCAGCTGAAGTAATCAGCTTAGGTTACAGCATTGATGGCGGGGATTTTGAAGATATTTATTCCTATCCTTCCGAGGCTGGCAGATGGGTCGGTGTAAAGAATGGATTGTTCTGCTGTCACAAAGGCAGTGGAGAAGCAGGGGAAGTGAGAGTTTCCTATTTTCACTTTGTGTAATTACAACTTCTCATTGGTAAATGCGTAGATCAAATTGTCTTAGATTAGTAGAACACTGGATGAAATAATATCAGCAAAATTCGCTGCTAAAAACGACGAAAAAGCGCCGAATAAAATTTGGTGTAAGCAGTTCAAAATAATAAAACACATATAAAAGGAAGTGCAATCCATGATACAGGACATTCACGGAATTTATCATAATGAATATCAGAATCTTATCCCAAAACAGGATGATTATATTATGTTTGCACAGGGGCGCAGTGTACTGATGGGAAGAGACAGCGAACAGACGATTCAATACATCACATATGGAGAGATAACAGAGGCATCAGGTGGAGAATTTTCCACTGATGCCTGCCGTTATTTATTCAGCATAGAGAATCAGGGGACAACAGAAAGATATTTTCTTGGAAATTCACAGATGCTGACATCACAGCTTATGGAGAAGTATGAATATCGCCAACAGAATGTTTTCCGCACTATGAAACCAGAGGATAAGGCATTTGCTGGAATCACGGCATGCCAGCTGGCTAACTGGTATGAAAGTACACAGTTCTGCGGCAGATGTGGAACTCGACTGGAACACGATAAGGTAGAACGTATGATGAAATGTCCCAAGTGTGGGGCGATGCATTACCCTAAGATATCACCTGCGGTAATCGTAGCGGTTACGAACAGAGACAAGATACTGATGACAAAATACGCCGGCAGGGATTATAAGAAATATGCACTGATTGCCGGATTTACGGAGATAGGTGAAACGATAGAAGATACTGTGCGCAGAGAAGTCATGGAAGAAGTCGGGATTCATGTGAAGAATATCCGATATTATAAGAGCCAGCCATGGTCTTTTACAGATACGGTCCTGATGGGCTTTTATTGTGAGCTGGATGGGGAAGATGTAATTACCATGGACGCACACGAATTGTCTGTTGCGGAGTGGATGCGGCGTGAAGATATTCCAACAGAATTTGATGGAATCAGTCTGACAAATGAAATGATCATGCGCTTTAAAGAAGGAATATCAGAATGAATATTAAAAAAAAGAAAGCGATTCAGAAAGTCATAATTCTGAACCGCTTTTCTTCATTTCAGACAACAAAAAAGCACTGAATAAATCAGTGCTTCAGTGCCGGTGGCCGGACTTGAACCGGCACGAGGTTGCCCCCGGCAGATTTTGAGTCTGCTGCGTCTGCCATTCCGCCACACCGGCATCTCTTGACGACGAAATTTATCTTACCATAACTTCAAAATGAATGCAAGCTTTATTTTGAAAAATTAACATAAAAAATAGTTTTAAATTAACTTTTAAAAAAGCAGAATATAGTGTATGATAGTATTAAATGGGCAGATAACATAATTAGTTGCATATCTGACTGGAAATGAGGACGATACAATACATGAGCAAGATTGTTTTAATAGATGGACACAGTATGTTGAACAGGGCATTTTACGGAGTGCCTGATTTGACCAATGCCAAAGGACTCCATACCAATGCTATTTACGGATTCCTGAATATACTTTTTAAAATATTGGAGGAAGAGAAGCCAGATTATCTGACTGTGGCTTTTGACGTACATGCGCCGACATTCCGTCATGAGATGTACAAGGAATATAAGGGCACTCGTAAGCCTATGCCTGAGGAGTTGAGGCAGCAGGTTCCTGTGATGAAGCAGGTTCTGGAGGCAATGGGTGTCCTTATTGTGGAGAAAGCCGGCTTGGAAGCAGATGATATTCTGGGTACTATTGCGAAGCGCTCAGAAGCAGAAGGAATAGAGGTAGCACTTGTCTCCGGCGACCGCGATCTGTTACAGATTGCTACGGATCATATCAAGATACGTATTCCCAAGACCAGGGGTGGTAAGACGGAGATAGAAGATTATTATGCCAAAGATGTTGAAGCAGCATATCATGTGACTCCTTTGCAGTTCATTGAATTAAAAGCGCTGATGGGAGATACTGCGGATAATATTCCCGGAGTTCCCAAGGTTGGCGAGAAGACTGCAACAGAGCTGATGACAACCTATGGCTCGCTGGACAATATCTATGGGCATGTAGAGGAAATCAGCAAAAAGAGTATCCGTGAGAGCCTGATTGCCAATAAGGACTTAGCTGATCTAAGCAAGACACTGGCTACGATCAAGATAGACGCAGAGATTGATTTTGACTATGATAAGGCAGCGCTTGGCAATCTGTATACACCGGAAGCATATCAGATGTTCAAGCAGCTGTCCTTTAAGAATCTGCTGAATAGATTTGACACTGCACCTGTGAAGCAGGAGCTTTCCTATGAAATCGTAGAAGTTCAGACCAGGGAACAGGCACAGGATGTATTTGCTGCATGTGATGAAAGTAATATAGCATCCTGGAGATTGATACAGACAGGGAATCAGGAAGCAGGAAGTCTCGGCTCTGGTGCGTCCGGCCAGCTGTTTCTTCAGTTTGAAGAAGAGAAGGGCATCTTTGTATGTATGCTGTCTTTTGCAAAGGACAAGGTGTATGCCCTGGAAGAAAGTGCAGACCTTTCAAGAGAAGATATCCTTAACGGATTACGTCATGTTATTTATGACACAAGCGTCATTTCTTCATGCTTTGATGGAAAGGCTGATTATGCAGATATCGTTACATCAGATCAGGATAAGACCCTGTCGGCAGAAGAATTAACAGCGAATCTCTATGACTGCAAGATAGCGGCATATTTATTGAATCCGCTTAAAAGTGATTATGAAATTGTAGATATAGCGAATGAATACCTTGGACTGACCCTGGCTGACTGGAGCGAGTTATTTGGTAAAGCTGATCTGACTACAGTATATCGTGATCAGAAGAAGGAATGCCTGGAATATTATGCCAAGGAGACAGCGGTATTACGACAGGTACAGCCTTTACTGGAACAGGCTCTAAAAGAGAACGGCATGGACAAGCTTTTCCGCGAGCTGGAGATGCCGCTTTCCTACGTGCTTTATTCGATGGAAAAGGAAGGGATTCTGGTAAAGCCGGAAGAATTGCGCCTGTATGGTGAGGCTTTAAATGGCAGGATTTCAGAACTGGAAAAGTCCATTCATGAACAGGCAGGCGGAGAATTTAATATCAATTCGCCCAAGCAATTAGGAGAAGTCCTGTTCGAGAAGATGCAGATTCCGGGTGGCAAGAAGACCAAGACCGGTTATTCTACAGCGGCAGATGTACTGGATAAGCTGGCACCGGAATATCCTATTATTAAGGATGTACAGGAATACAGAGGGCTTACCAAGTTAAAATCCACCTATGCAGATGGATTGGCTGCTTATATTAAGCAGGACAGCCGTATCCATACTAATTTTAATCAGACAATTACAGCAACGGGAAGACTAAGCTCTACAGAACCCAATCTGCAGAACATTCCCATGCGAATGGAACTGGGAAGAAGAATCCGTAAGGTATTTGTACCGGATCAGGGATGCATCTTCATGGATGCCGATTATTCCCAGATAGAGTTAAGAGTCCTGGCGCATATGTCAGGAGATGAACAGCTCATAGAAGCCTATAAAATGGATGAAGACATTCACCGTATTACAGCGTCGAAGGTATTCCATACGCCTTTTGAAGAAGTAACAGACCTTCAGAGACGCAATGCAAAGGCTGTTAATTTTGGTATCGTATATGGTATCAGTTCGTTCGGACTGAGTCAGGATCTCAGCATATCCACCAAGGAAGCCAAGGGTTATATTGATGAATATTTCAAGACATATCCCGGTATCAAGGTATTTCTGGACAAGCTGGTATCAGATGCTAAAGAAAAAGGCTATTGTGAGTCCATGTTTGGCAGACGCAGACCTGTTCCTGAGTTAAAATCATCTAATTTCATGACTCGTTCCTTCGGGGAAAGAGTAGCAATGAACTCACCAATTCAGGGTACAGCAGCGGATATTATCAAGATTGCCATGCTGCATGTGTATGACGCTTTGAAAGCAGCCGGTTTACAATCTAAGCTGATTCTTCAGATACACGATGAACTTCTGATTGAGACAAGGGAAAATGAAACAGAAGAAGTAAGGCGTATCTTATCAGAAGAAATGAAGAATGCCTGTCATCTGGCTGTGGAGCTGGAGATAGATCTGCATACAGGCAGTGACTGGTACGAAGCAAAATAACAGAAAGCAGAGACTGTCGGGAAGGTGGGGCATATATGAAGATTATTGGAATTACTGGTGGTGTAGGAGCCGGTAAGACGCAGATTTTAAAATATATAGAAGAACATTACAGCTGTCGCATTATCCGGGCAGATGAAGCTGCGCATCTTCTTGAAGAGCCGGGGCAAGAATGCTATGAGCAGCTGGTTACGCTTCTTGGGAAGGAAATCCTACAGCAGGATGGCATGATTGACAAGGCTGCCATGGCAGACAGAATCTTTGGTAATCCTCAGATACTGGAGCAGGTCAACGCCATCATCCATCCGGCGGTTAAGCAATATATTCTGGAACAGATTAATTATGAGAAAAAGGCACAAAATGCTGCTTTTTTCTTTATAGAAGCAGCATTGCTGATAGAAGAACACTACGATGAAATCGTAGATGAACTATGGTATATCCATACGGATGAAGCAGTTCGCAGACAACGTCTGGCACAGAACAGACAGTACAGTGATGAGAAGACTGCAAGTATCATGAGGGGACAGTTAAGTGAAGCAGAATTCAGAAGACACTGCAAAGTAGTTATAACAAACAATGGGGATTTGGAAGATACATATCAACAGATTAATAAGATAATGGGGGAACAAGCATGAATCAAGGAGAAATCTACGGAGAAGAAACAGTATTTGGACTAGATATCGGAACCAGAAGCATTATAGGAACAATTGGCTATAAGAAGGGAGAACATTTCGAAGTAGTGGCACAGGAGATTCGTGAACACCGTACAAGAGCTATGCTCGACGGTCAGATTCACGATATTAACAGAGTCGCCGCTACAATCAGTGAAGTGAAATCCGCACTGGAAGAGAAGACCGGGTTGAAGCTTACAGAAGTATGTATAGCTGCCGCAGGCCGTGTGTTGAAGACTCTGAACGTACATATTGATAAAGAATATGATACAGAAGTCTGTGTCAGCAAAGAAGACATCAATACGCTGGTCTCTATGGGGGTAGAAAAGGCGTTTGCACAGTTCCAGACAGAGAATGAAAGTGATGTACATTTCTATTGTGTAGGATATTCTGTAATGAAATTCTATATTAATGGTCTGTGGATGGGGCAGCCTGAACACCATAAGGCGAAGGTATTAGGTGCTGATATGATTGCAACCTTCCTGCCTGATGATGTTGTTGATGGCCTGTACAGTGCAGTAGAACTGGCAGGACTGAAAGTAGCCAATATGACATTGGAACCTATTGCAGCTATCCGTGTAGCGATTCCGGAGAAATTCCGCCTGCTGAATATCGCTATGATTGATGTAGGAGCAGGTACATCTGATATATCAATTACCAATGATGGAAGTATTGTTGCTTTTGGCATGATTCCCTGTGCAGGCGATTCCCTGACAGAGATGATTGCACGTAAATGCCTGATTGATTTTGCAACTGCGGAGAAGGTAAAGAAAGAAGCCTCTGTAAAGGCTGAAATCACTTATGAAGATATCATGGGACTGGAACAGACAATTACTTCAGAAGAAGTATATACCATCTGCAAAGCCCAGATAGAGAATATGGCAAAAATGGCATCAGATGAGATTAAAAGCCTTAATGGCGGTATGTCCCCCAGCGCAGTATTCGTAGTCGGTGGAGGCGGTAGGATCAAAGGCTTCACAGAGCAGGTTGCCAAAGAGCTTGGACTTGATCCAAAGCGTGTTGCCCTGCGTGGTGAAGAAATCATGAATGAGGTTGACTTCCCATCAGATTGTTTGAAGGATTCTACAATTATTACGCCAATTGGAATCTGTCTGTCCTATTATGAGCAGAATAACAATTTTATTCACGTTGTCTTTAACGGTCAATCCATCAAACTTTATGATAATAACAAACTGGCAGTGATTGACGCTGCTATTGGAGCGTCTTTTGACCGTTCAAGTCTATTCCCAAGAAGGGGAGAAGAATTGCATTATACAGTCAATGGAAAGAACCGCGTGAGCAAAGGAGAATATGGTGAAAGCGCAGTTATCACGGTAAATGGAGAAAATGTAGATCTGAATTATGCGATTAAGGCAAATGATAACATTGTAATGAAAGAGTCTACGCAGGGCAGACCAGCCAGCCAGAAAATCAGAGACCTGGTTGATTATCATGGCAGGATTACTGTATCTGTAGACGGTCAGAAGCTTAATCTTGTTAAGCCTGTCAGCGTAAATGGTCAGGAGCAGGATGCTGATTATGATATCCGGAATGATGATGAGATTACGATAGCTCAATATTACACATACGAACAGATGTGTGATTATCTGAAATTAAATTCCAAACAGCTGTTAGCAATGAATGGCGGGAAAGTCGCTGCGGACGCAGTCTTTTATGATGGGGCTGAACTGGAAATTCAATTAAAAGAAACTGTTGAGACACCTGTAGAACAGAGTGCGGCAGAACCTGAAATGGAAGAAATTCCATCTAAGACAGAGACTGTTCAGGTGTTTAAAGATATGGTAGAACAGGCTGCCAAGGAAGAAAAATCAGAGGAAAAACCGGAAGAAAAGCAGGGAGAAATCGTTGTAATCGCCAACCAGAAGCCTATTGTATTAAAAGGCAAGGATTCTTACCAGTTTGTTGATATTTTTGATTATATTGACTTTGATACCCGCACTATGAAGGGCAAAGGAATTGTCACTCTGGTGAATGGGGAAAATGCGCAGTATACCCAGGAATTAAAAAATGGTGATAAAGTAGAGATTTTCTGGAAGTAAAAATAGTTAGAATGTGAGGATTGACAGACACCAATGAAAATGTGCAGTATAGCCAGCGGAAGCAGCGGCAATTGTATTTATATCGGAACGGAGGCTACCCATCTGCTTGTAGATGTGGGCATCAGCTGTAAGAAAACAGTGGAAGGACTGAATCAGTTGGGACTGAAAGGTCAGGATATTGATGGTATTCTGATTACACATGAACATGCAGACCATATTAATGGGCTGGGTGTCATGAGCCGTAAGTTCGGCATTCCAATCTATGCCACACCGGGAACGATTAAGGCGATTAAGGGGATTAAATCTCTTGGGGTAATTGATGAAGAACTGTTCCATGAAGTGAATGCGGATGAAAAAATGATAGTTAAGGATATTACTGTAAATCCCATGCGGATCTCCCATGATGCAGCGCAGCCTGTGGCATATCGCTTCCAGTACGGCGGTCGTAAAATGGCAGTGGTCACAGACCTTGGAACCTATGATGAATATACAGTGGAGAGCCTAAAGGGGATGGATGCCCTGATGCTGGAAGCCAATCATGATATCAAAATGTTACAGGTCGGACCTTATCCGTATTACCTGAAACAGAGAATCCTTGGTAAAAGAGGACATTTGTCCAATGAATTGTCAGGTAAATTACTGAGCAGACTGTTGCACGATCATCTGCAGGCTGTGTGTCTGGGGCATCTGAGCAGGGATAATAATCTGGAAGAGCTTGCATATGAAACAGTAAGACTGGAGATTGCCATGGGTGATAATGCCTATAAACCGGATGATTTTCCGATTTTTGTTGCAAATCGAAGCGAATTATCACAAATGGTTGAAATTTAGGGAGTTATTAGGTATGATGGAATAAGCGCTTGTTAATAAGTGCATATTTATACATATTAAGACTGTTACAGTTAAGGTGGTACAAAGAAGGAGTCACGAGTTATGAAGAAAACAATTATTACTGTTGTAGGAAAAGATACTGTAGGTATCATAGCAAAAGTGTGTACTTATCTGGCAGAGAATCAGATTAACATTCTGGACATTTCCCAGACAATCGTCAACAACTATTTCAACATGATGATGATTGCAGATATGAATAAGTCTCAGAAGTCAGTCAGCGAGGTTTCTGACGATTTGGATAAACTTGGAACAGAGATAGGGGTAATCATTAAGTGCCAGAGAGAAGAAATCTTTGACTCTATGCACAGAATCTAAGAGATACTGACCGGTTTATGCATTTTAACGTTAGGAGCAAATTGTTATGATTAATATTTATGAAGTATTAGAGACTAATAAGATGATCGAGAAGGAGAATCTGGATGTGAGAACCATCACACTGGGTATCAGCCTTCTGGATTGTATTGATTCCAATCTCGATAAATTAAACGAGAATATCTATACGAAGATCAAGACAGTAGCCAAGGATCTGGTAGCAACCGGTGAGGCAATTGAGAAAGAATTCGGGATTCCTATTGTAAATAAAAGAATTTCTGTTACACCCATGGCATTAGTTGGCGGCGCAGCATGTAAGACATCTGAAGATTTCGTCACTCTGGCTAAGACAATGGACAGAGCAGCCAGGGAAGTCGGTGTCAATCTGATCGGTGGATATTCAGCACTGGTATCCAAGGGCATGACTAGGGCAGATGAGCTTCTGATCCGATCCATTCCTCAGGCACTTCATGAGACAGAAAGAGTCTGCAGCTCTGTTAATCTTGGCTCCACGAAGACTGGTATCAATATGGATGCAGTCAGATTAATGGGAACGATTATTAAGCAGACTGCTGAAATTAGTAAAGACAATGACAGTGCAGACTGTATGAAATTAGTTGTTTTCTGTAATGCTCCTGATGATAATCCGTTCATGGCAGGTGCTTTCCACGGCGTAACAGAAGCAGATGCTATCATCAATGTAGGTGTCAGTGGTCCCGGTGTAGTAAAGACTGCTCTGGAGAGTGTACGTGGCGAGAACTTTGAAGTATTATGTGAAACCATTAAAAAGACAGCATTTAAGGTTACAAGAGTAGGACAGCTGGTAGCACAGGAAGCATCCAACAGGCTGGGTATTCCTTTCGGTATCGTAGACCTCTCACTTGCGCCAACTCCTGCAATCGGTGACAGTGTTGCAGATATCCTCTGTGAAATTGGTCTGGAACACGCTGGTGCACCCGGAACAACAGCAGCTCTTGCTTTGTTAAATGACCAGGTTAAGAAGGGCGGCGTTATGGCATCTTCTTATGTAGGTGGACTCAGCGGTGCATTTATTCCTGTCAGTGAAGATCAGGGTATGATTGATGCCGTACAGGCAGGCGCTCTTACCATTGAGAAGCTGGAAGCAATGACCTGTGTATGTTCAGTAGGTCTGGACATGATCGCAATTCCGGGAGATACCAAGGATACTACCATTTCCGGTATCATCGCAGATGAATGTGCAATCGGTATGGTCAACCAGAAAACAACAGCAGTCCGTATCATTCCTGCAATCGGTAAGACAGTAGGAGATAAGGTTGAATTCGGTGGACTCTTCGGATATGCACCAATCATGCCGGTTAATCAGTTCTCCTGTGATGCTTTCGTCAACAGGACCGGACGCATTCCTGCCCCTATACATAGCTTTAAGAATTAATGCATTATAATAGTAAATATGACACTGTTATGGATGAGTATGCAAAAAGAATACAATAATACAATCCCTTTTTAGCAGGGATTGTATTTCAGACGAAACTCATTTATGGGCGTATGGTGATATTTCTGCCCCTGCATCCCGTAATAGAGCTGTGAGGCATAAATATCAGCCTGCAAAGAAGTAAGTGCTGCCCCATCCAGCTTCTTCAACATTTCAGGAAGTCTGGTAAAGACTGGAATAGAGCTGTTGCCTTTTATTGCTTTCAAAACATCCCGCCCTTTATCATTGAATCCAAGCAGATGCGCATAGAAAGTATAGTCATTTTCTTTTAACTGATTGGCAGTCTCCTGATCCATATCCAGAAGGATATGCATGAGACTTCTTGCAATTCTGGTGAAGGTCACGTTTCTGGTCTTACAGTCCAGGCAGAACTGCTGGAAAGAAGTATACTCTGGCAGATGCTTGCGGAAGATATCGGACAGGGATTCAGTCATATCGTAGATATCGGACAGGTCATGACCGGAGTGAAAGCAGTTAATCAGTTTATAATATAATATAGAAGAGAAGTCATCAGCATACAGATATTCCCGGTTATTTATGAGACTGGAATATACCGAAGAGGGAATCTGATCGGCTAATCGTATATAATCAGCCTGTTTATCCTGCATGAAATTCCTGATGGCGCTGGCAGAAGCGAGTTCATTATTCAGCGAGGGCGCATTGTAACCATTTCCCTGCCTTTTTAAAGTAACAGGCTGTATGGAGCTTTGACGCATCATTAATGCCTTGATATATTCGATTGCCAGGGTATTATTAGGTTCTTTGGTTAATGCAGCCTTTTCAGAAGATAATTCCTGCATCAATGCGTAGTATCTGGCAGAAGCGAAAGACTCTCCCTTTTTCTGATATTCTTTTAAATAAGTGACATAAGTGTCACTTTCTGACGACAATATGGAAGCGATTTCTTGTAATGACTGTAGATTGCCGCATTCGCTGCCAAAGTGAAGGTAGTCAATGACACCGAGCTTATCTAATAAGGATACCGCACCCTGGGCGAAATATTCTGCGCTGCCGAGACTGTAATATACAGGAAGCTCCAGCACAACATCGGCGCCATTCTCCAATGCCATCCGGGTGCGGAGATATTTGTCAACGATAGCGGGAATGCCTCTTTGCATGAAATTACCGCTCATAATAACAAGAATGCGGTCAGCTCCCAGTTCTTCACGGATGTTCTGTAACTGATAGAGATGACCGTTATGGAATGGATTATATTCAGCTATAACTGCAGCAATTTTCATAGAAGTTATCATACCTTTCATATTAAAATGCACCAGCCGCCAAGTGTTCTCCGGGATAATATAATGTGTGAACCGAGACACTGGCGATACGATATGACCGCACTCTTCCCAGAACTGATGCATGACTATATTATAGTGTGTCCCGGTATAAAAAACAATAACCATCATGACTAATATAATGAACCTCAAGGAAAAACAAGTGGCTGCGAAGCAGACATTTGTTTTTCTGGGTTCATTAGTTCACGAATTGTGATATAATGAAGTAAAATTACTTGCTTGCAAGTGTAATTTTACGAAATGCATTGAGTGGGCTATGCTCACGATATAATGAAATGACATTGAAAATACAATATTGGGAAGGCGGGATATAAATATGTATAAGAATATTTTCATAGATCAGTGTGGATATCAGCCACAGATGAAGAAATATGTCACATTTCAGGCACAGGAACCGGTAGAATTCTCTGTATTAAGAAGTGATGGCGAGTGCGTGATGAAGGGCAGTACAGATAAAAGATTTGAGAATGCTTCTGCCAAAGAGATTGATTATATTGGAGATTTCTCCAAGCTTACTACGCCGGGGAGATATTATATTGTGGCAAAAGGCTTAGGAGAGTCTGATACCTTTGAAATCAGAGAGGATGTCTATGCAGATACTTTCCAGAAGGCAATGTATTTCTTCTATCTGCAAAGATGTGGCTGTGAATTGCCGGAGTCAGCTGCGGGAGCTTACGCACATGGAGCATGCCACACACAGGATGCGGTCATATATGGTACGCAGAATAAGATATCTGTAAACGGTGGCTGGCATGATGCCGGTGATTATGGAAGATATGTAGTGCCGGGAGCTATGGCTGTGGCACAGATGCTGCTCGCTTATGAAGTAAATCCTTCTTTTATGGGGCAATATACTAATGCGGCGGCTCATAAGCCGGAACTTCCTGACTATTTTAATGAATTAAAATACGAGCTTGACTGGATGATGACTATGCAGCGTGAAGACGGGGCATTATATCATAAGGTAAGCTGTTATAACTTCTGCGGGTTTATTCTGCCGGATCAGGAGAAAGAAGAAATTGTAATCAGCCCTGTTTCTGCTACAGCCACTGGTGATTTTGCAGCGGCTGCGGCTATGGCTGTCCGTTTCTATCAGAAATATGATGCAGAATACGCAGATAGATTGGCTGCTGCATCCAGACGTGCTTATGAAGCCTTGCAGAATATGAACATACCAGGCGGCTTCAAGAATCCTGAGGAAATCGTAACCGGAGAATATGGAGATCCTTGTGATGAGGATGAGAGATATTGGGCAGCTGCTGAATTATACAAGACATTTGGCGATGAGAAATACCGCAGAGATTTTGAAGAAAGAGCTGCCGGGAAAATCTATCACGGCTATGGCTGGGGAGCTATGGGCAGTTATGGTAATCTTGCATATATCACCACTTCCAATCCTGTATCTGAGGAATTAAAAGAGAAGATTAAAGCATCCATGATTGACCTTGGCAGGCACAAACTTGAGATTGAAGAAGTGGATGGATATGGTACAGCCCTGGCTTCAGAGGAATATACCTGGGGCAGCAATATGAATACCGCCAATAATGGGCTGCATCTGTATGATGCGTATAGGCTGACTGGACAGAAGGAATATCTGGATGCAGCTGCTCAACAGCTTCATTATCTGCTGGGAAGAAATCCTATGGGATTGAGCTATCTGACGGGGTGTGGCACTGATGCAATCAAACATCCACATCACAGACCATCCTGTTTCGTTGGCAGGGCAATGCCGGGAATGTTGTCTGGAGGTCCGTGTAACTGGCTGGCAGATGAGACAGTGAAGGAGATATTTGATAAAGACATTGCACCGGCTAAAGCTCTGGCAGATATGACAGGAAGCTACTCAACCAATGAGGTAACAATCTACTGGAATTCAGCATTTATCCAGCTTCTTGCTTCTGTAACAGAGCAGTAGGAAAGTTAAATAAAAATATAAAAATTTAGTTGACAAAACATTGCACCATGTGTATAATAAATCAATGTGTGGATAGGAGTCTGCTATGTTAGTGAATTTGACAGATGTATTAACAAATGAGGGAAGGACGCAGGAGTTGACTGTTTCATATGAAGCAGATTCATATACCTGTCAGTTAGGGACGTTTACCATTAAGGAGAAGAGTCCTGTAACTTTGAAGCTTTCTAATATTGGACAATCTAAGGCGTTGGTTGAAGGCAATGTGAAGCTTGTCTTTGCAATGCAATGTGACAGATGCCTGAAGGATGTAGATTATACATTTGATTTAGACTTTTCCAGAAGGGTGGTAACACCTGATTATATCGGAGATGATGAAGATGTCGAAGATATGGATTTCATGGAAGGGTATCACTTGGATATAGACGGACTGATCAATAATGAAATATTATTGAATTGGCCAATGAAGGTTTTGTGCAACGAATCCTGTAAGGGAATTTGTAAGGTGTGCGGTAAAAATCTAAATGAAGGAGATTGTGGATGCGATGATTTCGTTCCCGATCCCCGAATGGCAGCGATTAAAGATATTTTTAACGCGTATAAGGAGGTGTAACAATGTCTATTTGTCCAAAGAATAAATCTTCTAAAGCAAGAAGAGATAAGAGAAGAGCAAACTGGAAGATGAGCGCTCCTACATTAGTAAAGTGCAGCAAGTGCGGTGCTTTAATGATGCCTCATAGAGTTTGCAAGGCTTGTGGTTCTTACAATAAGAAGGAAATCATCAGCGCTGACTAATTGCTTGTAAACGCTGAAAATAAGGTGCTGGATATAATGTATCTAGCACCTTATTTTATTTTATAACCCAAAAATAACCCAAATTTTTTTTATAAAGAGATATAAAGATTTAGATGAGACTAAGAGGACTTTTGAAGCCCTCTTATTTTTATTGCACGAAAATAAAATGTGTAGTTGGTCATATATAAATGAGGAGATGATTTAGTTATGATGAAGTATGTTTTAAAATTTGTGGGTTGGTATATTGGAAATAAAAGTAAATACAATTCATGCAAAAATTTTAAAATACATTATACAGAAGATTTATTTCCTCTGGTTGGTATAACAAGTATAAGTGAAGAAGAGGAGGATTTCATTTTATGAATCAAGGAAAGAGAAATTTTAACAAGTTGAGTTTAGTACCTATTGGGATATGGGTGGTTTTGCTTGTATATCTAGCTAAGGCTGCTTGTATAAATATGAGTTATGTGTGTCTTTTAATTGTCGCTACATCAGTGGTGGTAGGGATTGTTGACGAACTATTGCCAAGGAGTGACATAGAGCTACTTGGTAAGTTACAGCAGTACAAAAAGCAGGCAAAGTTCCATAGGTTTGCACTAGAATATTTAGCAGTGTCGCTTCTCGCCTTTTGTGCTATAGTAGTACAAACACATAAGCCTAGTGATTATAGGGTTAGTGTACTTGATGCCATTAATAAGCAGGACACTCAGCTTTTAGTTGAGGATGATGTAATGGTTCCATCTTCGTTGAAAGATATGGTAGCTGCCATATATGTCGGTGGTGACCTGCAAGAGAAATTACTGTCTGGTGCAGAATCAATAGAGCATTACCCTGAATCCTCTGAATCGGGAAATATGGTTTTGGCATTGACATGTAAATATGCAAATGAAATAATAGACAAGTATGACGGAGATACAGATTCCGTTTTAGCTGCGGATACAGAGTTCGCTAATTATCTTAAAAGCTATGTCAAGAGTTCATCTCGTGACTGGATGGTTATCCTGGTTGTGGAATTGCTGTTGATGGTAATGATTGTGGTAGCACTACGCAGTTTTATAACAACAATTTTGATTACAAGGCATATCCCGAAGGATAAAACGATTAATGATGTTATTGCAGAATTAAATAAGAAAGTTTACCCAGAACAGGCATCTAAATCATCTGAGCTGGCAGCTTCGATCGTTGAAATATTTGAGGATTTACTTGCAGAAAAGAATATTGAGATTCCATGCAGTAATGAAGGGGAAGAAAGCGAGCGCCATGCAGATGGGAATGAAGCTAAACTTTATGGTATGGAGTATTGGCATCTGATAGGTGAAATAGAGGCTAGATTGCCTAAAAGGAGAGTTTAATATGAGTAGAGATTATCAGGACGCAAAATTGTTTTTCGTGGACTTTGATGATACATTCTTCATCCATGAACATAGAGACCCAACTTATTATCAGAGAGTTATCAAGAATCCGGATACAGTATATGATGGTTACGCAAGCCCTAACCTGGCATTGATCAAATTCTTGCAGGATCATCCGGATATACCTATTTATTGCTTAACATGGGCAAGTCTATCGTTAGCAGCATTACCTAAGCAGGCTTGTTTTGAAAAGTACCTGCCAGGCAGACAGATTTTGACAATTACAACCGCTACGCCAGCCGATAAGATTAAAGCAATGGAATTGATCGCAGATATGAAAGGCGTTAGCTATGATAATGTTCTGCTGATTGATGATCTGTATACTACAAATGAAATGGCAAGGGAAGCTGGGTTCATGGCAATTACACCTCAGAGGGTGCAGAATGATGAATACAAGAAGTTGTTAAGTTTAAAAGGAAGCAGAGATTGATGCAATCTCTGCTTTTATAGTGGGGTGAGGATGTGTATATTAGTGACTACAATCAGGCTTTGTATGATGAAGTGCTTGAGAGAGTAAAAGCTGGTTATCATCAAATATTTTATTCTGAAGCAACTGGGCTTGGTAAATCAATTATTATGCAAATGCTCATCTTACAGCAGTTTGCAGATAAGCAGGTCTTGTACATAGCCCCTAAGTATAGTATCTGGGATAACATCAGCCAGTATGAGGCTATGAAATGTGCTGACTGTAGAATGTATGCAGCATTCAAAGATGCTGGAACTGCAATTGATATCATTCATAATTATGATGTTATCTTTATTGATGAGTGTCACCATATGTATTCTGATATACAAGGTGCAAGTATTCAAAAAGCTATGGCAGTCTATAATAATAAATATTTCTTTGGATTTACAGCGACACCTAAGCTCAAGGGTAAATTAGCCAGTGATGCTTTTGAGGTCAGTTGTATTGGTTTGGATGTTTATGATGCAGTAAAGCAGGAAATATTCCCTAAGATAAAATATGCCATATTGGTTCCAGACACAGAAGGTGATATCTATAGCCAGGATATTATCACACAGATTCAATCAATATTCGAGGATAGGCGAAAAGTTGGTGAGAAGTGTCTAGTATATTTGACGGACATACGTGACCTAGAGTCGTATACAAGCCTATTGAAAGAAGCCTATCCTGAATATGCTATTATGAGTATTCACAGTAAGAAAACACTCAGAGATAACAAAATGGCATTGGATCAATTCAATGCAGCTGTTGGTAATGCGATGCTGTTATCTGTAGATAGTTTAATGGAAGGTGTTCATTTAAATGGTGTGCATTGCGTCATCTCATGCAGACATACACAGTCACTGAATGTATTTCTTCAGATAATGGGGCGTCTATGCAAGCCGTACAGTAAAGTAGAACCTCTATTCATTGATGTCACGGATAGTGTATCTGATATCAACTTTGATTTGGATGAGCCAAAGCCAAAGGGTAATGGTACTGGTCAGATTACACAGAGATCGTTAAAAGATATGATTGATGTTCATTGCAAGGAGTATGAGTACGTGGAGTTCTATGAACGTTTGAGGAGTAAGGATAACAAAATACAAACATATAAGGACTTCACATGGTCAACATACGTGCAGTTGGCTAAACAGTTGGGTGTATCTGTAAACTCTATTTATTCGTGGTTAAGACGGAATGTAGGGTCTACAATCTATGATTATATAGATTATAAGACAAATAGTCAGCTAATGTACAGAGGCGTTGATTGCAGCTCTTATGAGTCTATGGCGGTTACGCTGCATAAGACTATTCATGATGTTAAGTTAGTTATAAAGCTTAATAATATGACTAGGCAGGAGTATGTTGACTTTGTATTAGGTGGAAGAACTTTGAATGAATATAACCAAAGCCTGAGTATCATGATCTACCGTGATATAGACTGCTATAGTGATGAGACAATTGCAAGAGCATTACATAAAAACACTATGGAAGTTCATAGTGGCATTAAGCGATGTGGTGGTGCACTATCGTACATTGATGATGTACTTAAACAACTGACACTTAAGCAGTACCTATGGGAAAAAGGTGGTAATAAGAAGTTCAGTTACCATGGTATAAAATACAACACACCGGAGGACATTTGTGATCAGTTAGGTGTGACTATGAAGACATATCGAGCATTTATGAGGGCTACAAAAGCAGATAGTCCTCGGGAGTTTATTGATGCTTGTATGAGAACAGAAAGGTGAGGAAATGAAAGTATATTTAATTACATTTAATGAGGAAGAGCAGAAATTCGAAAGTAAATTGCAGGATGTGACATCAGCAGATTTGGATGATATCATCAAAGCTAAAAATCCATTTGTAAGTTACCAATTAGTACATAAGAAGTATTTCATGGAAGATTGCCATGGTGAATGCGAAGACGTTGTTGCTGATTTGAATAACAGGTTGTGCCAGAAAGGTCCTACTATCGATCATGGACAGATTAGGGTTGCCAGGTGCAGAACATGTGGTGAGTTATTTGCAGTTGCAAAACCTACTAATTGTGATGGGGTTTGGTTAGCTTCTACACATTGTCCTACTTGTAGGAAAAAGAGACGTCTTGCAAAAGTTAAGTAGTTATTGCTTGAGGGTTAGTAACTTACTAAGTTACTAACCCTCTTTTAGTAAGGAGAATTATTTTATGTCTGGTAAAAAGTATTTATATGAGAATGAACTAAAGCATGGCATTATTATGAATAACATTGGGAATGCAACTTTAAGGTATTGTGGAGTACGGATTGCTGCAAAAGTAACAGATGTGCAGCAGATTATAGAGAAGTTGAATATCAGCGACGAACATAGAATGTGGTTGACTTCCTATTTCATTGATAGGATGCCGGAGTGGCGTATACCTATGCGAGAGGATGTTCACCCTATGGAATTTCCACGGCTTATTGCACTAACAGCCAGGACGCTTAATGCAAATTGGGACTTTGACAAAGGCTGCCTGAAAACAGATATAGTCAATTCAATTCAGAAAATGCCAGGTCTAACTAATAGAGTGAAGAACACTCTACTACGGAATGGGTATAAAACACTTGAAGAGATAGGTGAGGCAGATCCAAAGCAGATTATAAGTATGCCACAGCTTGCAGCTAGTGGTTATAACACGATAATTGATTGTTTGGATGCTAATAATATTAAGCACCATCTGACTAAGATGAGTACTTACTGTTTCTCAAGGGAAAAGAAGAAAATAAACATGGTATAAGGAGGCTGAATATGAAGAGTATAGAAGAAGCTAGAGGGTAAAGGAGCACAGTTAATTTTGGGAGTGTGCCGTTTGAAGCATATGTGCATGCTATATGTAATAATGTTTCGGACTATTAGAAGAAGGCACGCGAGCTTCTTATGTTGCATAAAGCTTTTATGACTGCTAATGAGATCTATCAGATTTATGTGCCTGCAGAGGTCAGAGACTTAGCAACTAACTTTGAGCCAGTAAAATTATAGCAGGTGATGTTGTAAGGGTTATGAAGGAACTTGTTAATATCCTTGGCCAGCAGACTAATAAGTCTTTGGTTGAATCTATGCACGCTGAAGTACCAACAATGTATTTTCAGACTGTCGAAGGTTTAGAAGAAGTAAATAAGCAGGCATCAGTAGAACCTAGAGTAGTTAGTGTAACTGAAGCAGGTGATGGTAAGTCAATGATCATTGAATTTGATGATGGTTCTGCAATTCTTGGTATAAAAGATGATATTAATAATATCAGGATTCATGAAATTAATGATGACTTGCAGGCAATCTATAGACAGCATGATATCATTGAATAGTTAAATAGGTTTAAAGTGTGTGTTCATTTAAATATTTGGAGGTGATTTATTATGTTAGATATTAACAAAGCAAGATACGGCAATAAGATTACGGTAAAAACAAGAAGAGAATGGGATGAACTCTATAATAAGTTTGAATCTATGTATAATCCATACCCTGTAGAGATGACAAGAGCAGAAGCTTTTTCTAAAGCAATGAATAACGGATTAATTACCAGTGAGGATTATCGTGAAGCACGTAAAGTCTACGGTAGCTTGTGGAATTATACAGGTGATTGATATTTCAGATACAGTTGCTGGTAGGAAGTATGAACCAGAGTACATGAATGGTAAACCATTTGATTATTCGCCAAGAAGATAACTATTAGCTAAACATACATATACACTTTATATAAATGTAAGGAGAATTTATTTTTTGATGATACTATAAACATTAAGTCTTTGTAAAAGGAGAGAATTATTATGGCATTAGATATTAATGAAGCTAGAAAAGGTAATGGAATGTCAAAGGAAGAGTCAGATGCAATTTTAGGTCTTGCTGAGAAGCTCACAGACTTTGGCGAAAGACAGTCCTTTCTTAGAATGAAAGATATGCCCTTTGATAAGGCACTTATGGAGTTTGTTACAAGCTGTAAGCGTTGGTATGGTCTACCTTATAAAGAGATACAGGAGACTTTGAATGGAATGTCGGCAGAGGGGTCTTTGGAAATCATGTCACATGTTATATATACTTGTGTATTGAACATATTATTAGAAAAGCTTTATCCAGGTGACTATGCCATTACTGATAAAACAGTATGTGATGAAGAAGGTATGCCTATTCTGCTCTTCAAGGAAATCTACATCAACTATTGCTTATATGAGTACATTCATTCTGAGGGGACAGAGGCGAAAGAGTATTACAAAATGAGGGCAGAACAAGGATTTGGTTGTACTCTTGACGAAGAGGCAATTCGTAGAGCTATGGAAGACCAAATTGGTGAAATGGATAATATTTATCCTGAAGAGCTTTCAGTAGCAGAGACATTATATAAAGATACAAAGTGGTGGGGATTAAATCCTGAAAGTCAGTATTCTTTCATAAAGTGCTGGGAAATATCATCCAATATGCCTAAAGATTTAATCAAAGCTACAACTACGTTTATGTCAGCACTTCGGGACTATATTAATATTGATATTGATGATATTTGTCCAAAGGGTGTTGATAATCTTATGCAGGCGGCTTATTTCCTTACTACTAAGTATAAAATTTTCAATGAAGCAGGTATTGAGTCTATACACAAGTCAACTATGATAGCTTGTGGATTTCGTTGTTGCTTAGATAAGCAAAGAAAGCAAGAGGCATAGTCTCAGCAAAATCAGATGATAGAGGGGAGTCACTTGTTATGATAGATATTAATGCAATGAGAAACAAGGGAGTAGCTAAACCAGAACTGAATAGTCTAGGGAAGCTTAATAGGGTCTTTGACAACATAATACAGTACAGTGCTGATTTTAATGGAGAAGCAATTCTAGCAGGAACATTGAGAGAAGGCTTAATCATTAGTAAGTTCAGAGATACTGCTTATACTGTGATTGATAGCCCATACGGAGTGTACTTGCGTTTTCAGGAAGCAATTTATGCTACTATTCAACTAGAATTAGGTAAAACACTTGAGCCTGGAATTCAACCACACTGTATGATTATTCCAGTATTTCAAAGATATCTGTACGATAGGTTAAAAAATTGTCATGATGGAGAAGAGCTGAGTAATACACTTACTATAATGGAAGATTTGGCAATCTGTTTAGACACGCATGTGTATTTAACAGATATTAATCTTTCAGATACTGCACAGGCTGAATTACAAATTATTTCTGAGGCTCGTAAAAGTGATGTAAAATCAGATGATATCTTAGAACAATATGCAGCTACAGTTCTCAAACCAATGTGTAACTTATTAAAGCTAGAGCACGATGCTACTGCCATTTTTACGCCTGAAGCAAGCGATAGAATTTGTACATTTTTGCAGCAGTTGTGGTCTTCAATATTTGAAACCACTCCAACGAATAAGATGTCTTTTGATGTAAGTTCTATAATGGTGTCGTATAAAAAGTTAGAGTCATGTTTTAGCAGATATGGTTTCTACGAAGACCCAGAGCCTCTTAAGGCAGCTTTTGCATATGAAGCTTTGCTGCGTTAGTAATTTTTTTGTAATAGGTGTTACTTGTTAAAGTAACACCTATTATTTTAATTTATATGTAATACACTATGTATTACATTTGTGCAAAAGGAGAAATTTGTTATGTTAGATATTATCAAAATGAGAAGTGGAGAGAATCCTACATTAGAGGAGAGTATAGCGCTTGACATTGAATGGTTTAACACTATATTTGATAGGGCCATGGGTGGTGGTGGAGATTTCGAAGGAAGAACAATTACATTGGATCGTTTACGTGAAGGATTATGTATCGAAATATTTGAAAACTGTGTCAAAGAGACTATGAGAAATCCTTATAATGTATACTACCGAATGCAAGATTCGCTTTGTCGATCATTTCGTCATGATTGGTATGATAGTTGCTACAAGGACAAGCAACTTGAATTAATTGTTCCTCTATTTCAAAGATATTTATGTGATAGATTAATAGTTTGCACAAATATGGATGAAGTTATATCAATATTGACAATTATTGAGGATTTATCTTATTATCAATATTATATTGCAAAAGAGGGTAGCTCAGCTCATTTATCCCTAGACGCATTTAATGAGATAGAAAAGGTAATTTCAAGTGTTCGACTTGGTAATTTGGAGTTTCCTAAATTTGCAGTACAGTATAGTACGATGATAAAACCTAGGTTTAATTTACTTCCATTGTTTAGAAATGTAAAGTGTATACCTGTACGACTAGAAAGTGCAGTTTCTATATTTTTACAGACATTATGGGACTCTTTGTTTACATCTGTATCTAAGGATAATTCTGAGTATATAGTTAAACTTTGGGATAGAGTAAAGATAGAGCTTAGACTGAATAGTGAATATCTGGATTTTCGTCCTTTAGACACAGATATTTTCTATATAAATGGAAAACCTATTGCAGCAGAATTTTATGATCATCGAGATAACGAGGATAAATGGGATACAAGAAAGGCTAAGGAAATAGTCTTTTCTTACTATCATTTCTATGTGAAACCTATACTCACTAATAGGTATCCTGCATTCGTAGTAACATTTTATAGATGCACTGATGGAACTTACGAACATGAAAGATTTGATACATCCAATAATTCTGTGACTCTCGCTTCTACGTCGTCAGATGAGATTAGATATGAGTGGTATAGGTATACAAGGGGTGAACTACCATATTCGAAGAAGAGTCATACTCTAGTAGCTTTCAACGAAAAACTTTTAGAGTACCCATCGTTAAAGATTTGTACAGACTTTGATGTTAAGTGGTTTAATGAACAATTTGATAAGGCTATGAATAATGAGGAGTTTAAAGGTAAAAAAATTACGTTGGATAGTCTACGCGAAGGCTTATGTGTTGAAATATTCGAAAATTGTGTAAAGTATATTGTAGGGAACCCATACAATGTATACTTCAGGATACAGAATTCACTCTGTAGAACTATTTGTGGATATGATTGGGATAATGATAAAAGAAAGGGTACAAAGCTTGAATTAATTATTCCATTGTTCCAGAGATATTTATGTGACAGACTGGCAGTTTGTACATCGATGGATGAGGTTACATATATTCTTAATAATATTGAGAATTTAGCGTACTATCAATGTTTTTCAATAAAAGAAAACAGATCAACTCACTTGTCGTTAGAGACTTTCAATGGTATGGAGGATGTAATCATGACCATTCAATTAGGCGTTACTAGCTTTCTAACATTTGCAACGAAATACAGTGAATTGATCAAACCGGAATTTAATCTATTCTCATGGTTTATGACTATAGATAGCACACCTACATCACTACCGAACCGAGTTTCTTTACTCTTGCAGACATTATGGAAGTCTCTATTTATCGTCCCATCTGGAATTGACCCTAAGTATGTTCTCAAGCTGTGGAGTGAAGTCGAGGTAGAGCTTAAACTCTGCCAAGAAGAATATCCGAATTTCATCCCTCTGGATACATATATGATATGTGGTAATGACGTGCCTATTGCAGTAGCTGTTAGTAATCTTCAAGATGGTAAATATAAATGGGATACAAGAAAAGATAAAAAATTATTCTTATATGGAGCTGGAGTTATCATATAAGGTAAGATAACTCCAGAAATATGTTACAAGTGTGCTGACGGAACTTATGAGTGTGAAAGATTTGAAACATGTGGTAACATTGTTCAGCTAAGACCTGCATCTTCAGATTGGGTTCGTGAGCAGTGGGAGAGGTATATGAAAGGATATGGCAAGTTTAATAGTAGACGTGAGACTTTAGTAGCTTTGAGAGAAGAACTCTTGGATGAGGAGAAATAGCTAGTAAATAACAATAATGTAATTTGTGTTAAAGGAGAAGAGATATGTTAGATATTCAAGAATTAAGAGGTAACAATGTTGGTAGTAACAAAAATGTGGTTAAACAGTTTGTAAAAAATCAAATTGACTATGCTGAAAGCAATGGGTCTATCAATGAAGTTGTAGCAAATGCTGTTTTATTAAAAGTTGGTAAAACGTATGCTGAAGGTGGGTTCTCAGATGATAACATTTATAATGTTGATGCAGATTTATTGTATATCGCAGCAGTAAGTCCATTCTGGTTTAACTGTTTATCTGATTTATACAAAGTATCGTACAATGATACTATTGACTTTGATGAGTTAAAAGGCCTTTGTGCACGGGCTATTGATTTAGTCTTAACAATCGAGACATATTTATCCGATGCATTCAGACCTTATAAAGAAGAGTTTGGTAACTATGATCAGTTTAATCGTACATTTGTACAGGTTAGAGGCTTTTATGATAAAATTTCGCAGCTATGTGCATCTCCTAATATTGGTCAGAGACAAGTAGAGATGATAATGCCAAAACTCCTAGATATCAGTAAGGATTTCTACTTACAGCTTGATATGGATTACTTTGCCTTGGGTGCTGTATTAGGTGGTAACCCGGAGGCTTCATGCGAAGCAGTTGCTCACTTACGAGCAGTACAGGAACAATATAAGACATTGTTCCATGTCTTGAGCAAGGATGTTACAGCCTTTGAAGTTGATGAGGAAGCTTGCTCTGCATTGATTAATGTAAAATGCAACACTTTTGGTGATGGTTTATTACCGGAATGTCGAGAGAAGCTTGAAAAAGTCTTGAATCAGGAGGAGTGTCCAATAGATGGACGTGCGCTTATAAAATTAGATGCTGAGCTGAAAAAGGAGAGAGAAGCATTCGTTGATTTAGCTTATAAAAATACTGATTGGGCAAAAGTGGCACCAGATTGTGCAGAGCTGGTAGATAAGCTTCAGGATGTTCTTAGTAACAGACAAAAGGTCTGGGGTAGTAAGTAACAATAGTGTAACTTGTGTAAAAGGAGAGAATTTATGAAGAAAGTGAAAAAATTGTTGGCAAGCTTGTTATGTGCTGCCATGATCATAACTGGATCGATACCAGTTATGGCAGCAGAGCAGACGACATCAGTACAAACACCTACGTATGTGGCACCTAAAATTGATGTGGTGACATTAATCAATTATTACATTCAACATTTGGATGTAGATGGTTATAAGAAAAAGAATCCGGATCTTGTAACTGTCTTTGGAAATGATGTACCTATGTATATATTACATTATGTTCTTTGTGGTATACCGGAAGGACGGGCTACGGCTACGTGGGATCCTGTAGCATATGTAGTCAACAATGGTGATAAGATTGGTCAGTCTATTTTGGAAGGGAAGTCTAACTTCTTTAATATAGCCAAGTACAAAGCAGCCTATCCACAGTTGGAAGCGCTCTATGGTGCTGATGGTTCTCAGTATCTTGCCCACTATCTGACAGAAGGTATATTAGCTGGAGAAATTAGTGGAGGTACATTTGATCCAGTAACATTTGCCAAGAAGTATCCAAATGCAGCTGTCAGAACAAATGTTGTACCTACAGACTTTGCAAAGGCAGTAAAAGCAGAGCAGAATAAACCGGCAGCAGTTTCTGCTGTATCATCCAGTTCTGGCGGCTCAGCGACTAGCACATCTAATAGCACAAGCAGTAGCAGCTCTAGCTCTGGCGGTTCGTCATCTGGCAGCACATCAAAACCTGTCAATGAAACTATCACAAAGATTGCGTTTAAGATGCAGCAGAATGATAGTGAAAAGGCTTATGAGATTGAAATACTTGATACAGGCTTAGAGTTCAAAAATGAAAATGACCTTTATTTTAAAGAGTTATGGTTAGACCTCTATTCGGATTATCAGGTTAATCTCGTAACCTACGTAGGTGACAAGGTGGAAGATACCTATCCATTGACTTACACAGATTTTACAATTGAGAATGCTATATACACAGCGACATTAAAATTGGACAAGTATTTCTTTAAGAAGGATGTGAAATTTGCATCTACTGTTCCGTCAAAGTTGATTATTACATATGAGCCTGATGAGATTGTTGCAGAAGAAGGCGTGGTTGATAACTATGCTATTTGTATGGTTATGGAAGATGCTTCTGAGAACACGACTGTTAAGATTACAAATCACCCTATTCAGGCTACAGACAAATCATTGACAACATTCCAGAAGATTTGGGATGATATGACTAAGATGGGTTCTATGTATATTGTAGCCTACAGTGGGACAACCGAGCTAAAGAGAATAGCTGTTCAAATGTCTGATTTTACAGTAGATGATGAGAATGGTGTGGCAACATTAAAGCTTGGTAAGGATTTGTTTGGATCAGAAGCAAAAATTAATGAGAAAGCACCTAAGACTCTAACATTTGATTATGCAACTGTCACTGAGCTAGATGAGTTCAAATTGTATTATGAGCTTGATAAGAATACCGGTGAAGTATATGAATACCCAATCGCTGATTTGTTTGATCTGACAGATCTTAAATATAAGTCTTTTGAAGAGCTGTACAATGAAGTTCTTAAAGATAGCTTGTTTATCAGATGCTATTCTGATGGTGTTCTACAAGAAACAATTCCACTACTGCTGGATGATTTTGTAATTGAGGCAGAAAAAGGATATGCAGACTGTGATGTAGCAAACAAACTTACGGATGGTTATGCAGTAGCAGAAGGGGTAGATACGAGACTTGTAGTACAGTATATTTACCCAGGTGCAGAAGAGGATGGAGAATTCAATGAGTATGGGGATTATAAAGATTCAACATATTCAAATAAGTTTGTTTATCCAACGATAGAGTTTACAGACTTAGGTTTATCTTACACTCTGCCTGTAAAACTGACGGATCTGTTAGCAGACGGTTGGTGTATGGGTACAGTACCTATGCAGGATATAAGAACTAGTGCAGGTGATGAAAAAGAGTATTCGTTGTACCACCCAGACTTGCAATATTCTGATGGTAAGGGAAAACCAGCTTGGCGTATTTTGAGTACAAAGAATACAACGTTATCAGATGCTTATGTTACTGGTATTACCCTTTATCCAGGGTATGATAAATTTTCTATAAATGGCTATACATTTGAGAAAGAGGATACAGTGGCTACTATATCAGAAAAACTTAAAGCCAATTCTGCAAAGCCAGGCAAGTATTACTATAGTGTATCTGATCTAAAATCAAATTCTCAAAATCGTGATTCATCAAGTATGGAGTTTACTTACTTTGATGGACTCTCTAGCATACAAATTATAGGTCACTATAATAAAGCTATTTCTGTTGACGAAGAGTCTAAAGCAGTTGAGGCATCACAAAAATCATTATATAAGGACATGAAAGCAACTTATGATGATTATGAATTGCAGTTAGGTATGACACTTGGTCAAGTTGTTAAGGTATTTGGTACAACGATTACTAATGATAAAAATATTAAAGCAGGCAAAACTCTCAATGAGAAGGTTCCTATTGCTGATGGTATTAATATTTATCTCGAATTTAAAAATTTTTCAGATAATGAAGTTCCGGTCAGTGAGTGTAGGTTGATTTATATGGAAAGCATACTTACAGGTGGTTTAGATGCAGTGCCATATGAAAATAGCCTATTCTTCAAAGACTTTAAGGCTAACAAAACAAGTTATACTGATACAAGTAAAGTTCTAGGTAAAATTGAGAATCTTGAATTTTGGAAATCAGAGTCTCAATGGTCTGCATCCTGGACTGATACAGATGGTTATAAAATTTTCATAACATATGTAGATGCAAAGAATAAAATACGTTCTTGGCATTTGCAATATACAGGAGATGCAGCTGACCCACAGTGGCCAGATGATGAAGAAGGTAAGAAGCTCATAACAGGTATTCAGGCATATAAGACTGATGGTAATGCAAAAGAAAATATTTCTTTAACTGAGACATATACAACTGAAGAAGATATTACAGTTTCAGAAGCATGGGAGAAATTCTTAGGTGGTAAAACAGCAGGAGTTACTTTCACATTTGCTGATGGGACAAGTAAGGATGTTTCTTTGGATATTGCTAAGATGTCTGTCGATGAATCCACTCGTACAGCAACTGTTAATTTTGATGAAAGTTTCTTTGGAGAGGATAACGTGCTGTCTGATTCATTAGGTACAAAGTTTACCTTTACTGTTGATTATAACCAACCGACAGTTACAAAGTTGACTGCTATGGTAGGCGATTCGGATATATCCTTGACACCAACATTTGAAACTACAGACAAAAAGAACGATGTAGAGGAGTATTGGGATGCTTACTTAAATAAGCAGACAGCTAAAATTGTCGCTACTCTGAGTAATGGTTCGACTAAAGAGTATCCACTAACTTTCAATGACATGACTGTGGATGAGGATCAGTTGACAGCAACAATCAATCTTGATGAGAGTTTCTTTGGCAGTGCTTACCAGTTATCTAGTGAAATGCATAAGACATTTATATTTACTGTGTCTTACAGCAAAAAGGTTATTGATAGCTTAGCTTTCCATGGTGGTCAGGTGCAGAGCAATAAAAAGACTGGAGAGATTGTTGTAGATGTTACTATTCAAGCTAACGAGGGAGAAGATTTCGATCTTTACAGAAGTATAGATCAAGCTGGGTACTATGTCACAGGGTACGTAGGTGACAAAACAGTAGATATAGGTGTAACTTCACGTAACTTTAGAAATAGTCATATAGTGGATGGATGCACTATTACAGCTGAGGATTTTGGAAACGGTTATACTTTTGCTGAAGGTTTATCAATGACAATCCATGTCACTAAGGTAACCAGTAAGTCTGAATAACATTAAAATAGAGCACTATAGAAGTTATCTATAGTGCTCTATTTTATATTACGAAAAATAATTGTTCTATTTACCATATAAAATTGAAGAAGATATTTATAGAATTGTGGGGGTGGATTCGTGAAAGATATTACTACTATGAGAGATTGTAAATCTAAAGCTTATAGTGATGATGTATTGGAAGTGGTTAAAAAGTTACGTCCAATAGATGATGCTTGCTTTGAAGTTATCGCAGATGATATTGCATTTTGCCAAGAGATGTTGCGTATAATATTATCTGATGGTAAATTAATAGTAAAGGATGTAGTCATCCAGAAAAGTATCAAGAATATTTATGGGAGATCTGTCCGGTTAGATGCTTTATGTACTCTAGGTAATGGTAAGAAGTGTAATATTGAAGTGCAACGTGCAGATAACGATGATCATCTACGCAGGGTAAGGTTTAATGCATCTAGTATAGTCGTTAAGGATTCTGAAGTAAAACAGAGGTTTTCTGAAATTGAAGATATTATTGTTGTTTATATTTCAGAATTTGATATCTTCAGTGATGGTTTTGTTTTATATCACATTAATAATGTTGTGCAGGAAACAAATAAGAAGGTAGATGATGGGCTTACAAGAATCTTTGTGAACACTGAGGTTAAAGATGGTTCTATTATTTCTGAGTACATGACACAATTTAAACAGCCTGAAATAAGTGATCAGCATTTCCCGGAATTAAAGAGACGTATGGAGTATGCTAAGAATAGTAGAGGAGGTCTAGGTATTATGTGCGACGCTATAAATGAACTGGCAACGAAGCGCATTGAGGCAGCCAGAGATGAAATTGAAGAAAAAGCTAGAAAAGAAGGAGAACTAAAGATTATAAGAAAGCTTCATAGCAATGGTATGAATGCTATTCAAATTGCGAGTGCATTAGATATTCCTCTAGAAGAAGTTGAGAAGATGCTGGAGGTCTAGGTATTATGAATAATGCTTTGGATGAGTTGATAGCAAAACGTATTGAAGCAGTCAGAGATGAAATTGAGGAGAAAGCTAGAAAAGAGGGAGAATTACAAGGGTGTATTAAAAATATAAAAGCAATGTATGCTGCGGGAATAGATACTTTTAAAATTGCATCTATAGTGAATATTCCTCTGGAAGAAGTCGAGAAGATATTAGCAAACTAGTTTAGCTGAATAGGGTAGTTTTAAAACTACCCTATCACTTAATTGAATATTGTAGATCTATAAAAGTGTTGATTTGTTGCGAATCAACACTTTTATTAGTTTACAAGGAGGGTAGTTGTCACAACTGAATATTATTACATTAATTAAGGAGAGAAAGAAAAGAGTATTATGAAACTAAAGATGTTTGAAAAAGAGATTAACTTGGAGTTGTTTTATCAATTCAAGGAAATGATTATGAGTCTGTCGGAGGAGGATTATGATGCAGCGTTAGTAAATTCAACTGTGCTTGGTTTCGAGAAGCCAGCAGTGCCATTGCCGACCATGTACAATTTAAAGTATCCAGGTGAGGTGCTGGAACGATATAAAGAAAAAGGTCTTGATAACATTAAATCAATGAGAGCCCTAATGCTGGCATTAACAGAATGTATACCAGCTATTCAGCCACGTATGTTTGTAGATCAGCAGTTGCCTAATTTCATGGAAGAAGTGAAACAAAAGGCACATAATGATTTATATTTAATCTGTGCATTGTTGAAATGGGAAAATGATACAGATAAGAAGCTGGAGTTATGTGCTAAGTTTTCAGCTACAGCTACAGCATCTGATGCAGCATGGCTTTATTCAATAGCCCTGATTAAGGATCTCCCTACCGGATGGGAAATGGTTGAAGAGCGCCTTGCATATATTTTCATGTTCCATAGTATTGATGTATATGAGAACACAGATGTTATTGCATGGATGCAAAGAGAATTGCCATTTGAAATACAGCGGTCAAGAAAAACATGTGCCAAGATATTGAAAATCTTCATGGAATTGCCGAAGCATTGGCTGAAATTAGATTCTGTTGATTTTAAGTATCTGAAATCTCTCAATTACACAGAGCAGGAAATCATTTATATTGCAATGTACACGAGTAAATGTTGGGAATTAACCAAAAATGTACAGGGCTATAGAGCTATTCAGAAAATCCTTGTAAATGGTTGTTCTTACTATTTGTCTGCCAGAGTAATTGAAAATAAAGACATTATTGATATGTGTGTCACATGTCTTAATAAACTTAGTAAGTTACTTCAGTGTGTAGAAGGGTCAGATCTGTTACGCGATGCTATTGGTAGTATAGTTATAGGTACATACGGAATGTTCGATGCTATATGGAATAATGTAGAATCAAGTAATAAATCACCTAAATGGTTTTACGTTGATATTCTGGAGCCTGAGTGGGATGATTTATTGGATATTGTCGGGCCTAAAGAGTATCGGAATATTGCAGAATATGCAATGTATAATCATGTTGAGCAGATACAGGATTATATATTAAGGTACGATGATGTATGTAACACAGAGTACAGGAAAGATATCCTATTTGAAAAGACATCTCTAAGCTTATCCAACGTTGAAGTATTGCAGAATGCAGGTGTTATTGATATCTACTCTCTAATTGATATTTGTGTTGAAAAGGCTGAGGATGCATCTTATACTGTGCATTCTTATGTGAAGAAGTATTTGTCTTCTAATATTCAAGATAAAATTGAGTGTTGGAAATGGGTAGTTAGAAAGTATAATGTAGAAACACTTAGTAAAATTACAGGTGTCAATGGATTCGTAAGCGAATCCATCGGAGTCCGTAACAATTATAACAGTAATCAAAATATAAAGTTTAATAACTTCTCGGATGAGGATAAATTGCTGTTGTTCGATTGGATTACACAGGAACTTTATACACTTCGTCCAGGCAATTATATATCGACGTTGGCTGATTTATTCATTAATGTTGATATGTCATTTATCTCTAAAGAGTCTATTAGCCGTATTTGTGAGTCTTTAAGTAATACTGATTCCTTAAGTCAAATGGTTAAACTAGAGCTTGTTAGAGTTTGTAGTCCAGAAAAATACGAGGAAGCAAAACAGACATACGAAGAGGAGAAAGCTCAGCATGCTTTAGAGAAGGAAAAGCAACAGTTGGAGGAATGGCATGAACAAGTTATAGAAATGGTGACAGCAGATGATGATCCTGCACAGGCAATGATTGATGCTTTTAACGATTACAAGAAGTGGCAGAAAGGGTATTCTCAGGTTTGCTTGGATATTTTTATGAGTAAGAAAGATGAGTTGCTCTTCACTGAGGATAATGTGGGAGATATTTGTGAGGCTTTACTTTCACTGATCTCTAATTCTAAAGTAGAAAACTTTACTTTCGCAGATTACAAAAATATTATAAACAGTTTAGGAGTTACGGAATAATGAATAATTTAATAGATAACATTTTAGAAAACATAAGTATTTGTAACACAATTGAAGCAAAGAAGCTTAATACAAAAGTAATTGTAATACCGCAGAGCAGGCTGATGGATAGCCTGCACAAGGTCGATGATTCATCTTTACTGGCAAGTTTAAATAGTAATGCACAAATAAATATACTGCAGGATGAGAAAACGCAGGAGTTATTTAAAAGTGTATCCAGTGAATTTAATGATGTGGAAGTCTTAGATGAGTTCTTTGGAGACACTGAGGCTATCAGTCACTACACAGTCGAAGATACAAATAGGATATTACCTGTCCTTAGGAATGAAGAGGTGCCTGATAGATATAAGCACTTCTTTTTAAATTACCCTGAAATGGAACATTTTGAGAAGTTAGATAGTTTTATTCAGGGTCTTGATAGGATCAAATCAAAAACTGATTTTTCAGATGAATGGTTGGTTAATCATAAAGATCTTGTATCTAATGCAATTATAGGTTCTCAGACATTTCTGTATGAAGTCAATCCATATCAGCAGATGGTCGATGACATTGCAGAATCTAAGACATTAGAAGACGTTCTTTCTGCTATCTACAGCACTGGATATAGGCATATTGCAACGGGAGAGTATATAGCTATAAAACGAGACATTGAAGTTATAGCAAAGAAGCTGCCGATAGTTCTTTCATTATTAGACCAGGAGCACCATTTTGGTTTTATAAATTCGTGGTTGGGCAACCACCAGCTTACCTATGACCTGAATGCTATCATCAAGAATAAAGACAAGATAGGGGACGGATCTTTTGTAAACTCTAGGATTAATTACATTGCTCTTTGCTATAGTGAAGTAGCAGATTATAACATCTTCTCGTTTCAAGAAGATATTGTAATTTATGCTTTAGCTAATAAGAAGAGAGCTTTCTTAAAGTTAATCAGAGAGAATAAAGAAGCTTTTGCAGCTATAAAATCTTATTCTGTTCTATATACATCGGAGTTTTATGATGGGCTGGTAAATATAAACACTCTGAATGCACAAAATTTACATGACTTGGTGAACATACGTGAAGTAGATAATTGGCTCTATAAGCTTGAGGGGCATACAATGACCTTTAAAGAATTTAAAATTCTCTACAGGGCGTCAAATAATGTTGTCGAGCTTTATTACAATCTTGATATCAGTTCCATTGATACAAAACTCGCAATCATTCAGGAAATCACTGCTAACGCAATTAACCTGCCGGATAGTGCAGTTGATATGTTGCCACACTACCTTGAGGAAAAGAAATTATCTGATTGGCGTAGCGAATTTGGACACATCAAAGATTTGGACATGCGGACAACCATGGACCTATTGCTTGCTTATGACGATGCGGAGAAATTTATACCGTATATCAATAATAAGACTGAAGCTCGTAGAATCTGTCAGAATATCTCTATTTACAGGGATATGCTTGATATTGAAGAAGTCAGGGATTCTGTCTTATCTACAGATACAGACTGGCTTGAGCTGAAAGCTAAGCTACAGATATCTAATGATTTTGTAGAAGAGCATAAGAAACGTGCTCTGCAGTTCATCATGGACAATGGTGCAGATATCATGTATAAATACTTGTGCCGTAATATTACGAGTGCACCTATTGTCCAGAAGCTTGTCACAGCAGAGATATCTGACCAGTATAATGAATTAAAGTACCATAGTGGGGATCTGGAGCGTGAAATATCCAAAGTTGTTCCATTAGAGTCACAGCTGGTTTGGGAGCAGGACTGTTCTTCAGAGTTAGGTAACATTAGTGTTAAAGAGGATGCATCATTGCTTAGTACAATGCAGCTTGGGGAGATTCCAATTCGCACATGCATGTCATATAAAGATGGCGAATACTCTGAATGCCTATTGAGTAATTTTGACTCCAATAAGAAAATAGTGTATGCTAAGGTTGGCGAAGAGACTGTATTTCGCGCAATCATCCGGTTGACAAAGGGCAGCATGCAATGTAAGATGGTGGATTCATTTGAATTTTATGATGTGACTAAACCAGATGTGACAAATACAGATTCTAGTCTTGTACTATTCTTAGAACGGCCATATCTAAAAGAGAAGTTTGCCTCATACAAGAAGGCTATCTTCAAATTAGTTTTTTCTATGTTGAGGTCAAAAGCTAAGCAGATGGGTGCAATCCTAATCTGCAGTCTTGCTTATAGTGATTGGCAAGATACGTTGACCAGGACACGATATAGCGTTTATATTTCACAATCCAAAGCGGGGTCACAGTATTTAGATAGCCTGGGTGGTTCTGCAACTAGCAGCAATGATCGGCGATACTATAGCACATTTGTGTATGTTCATAAAGATGACGTGCAGTTGTTGAATTAGTGGAGGTGCTATAGGATGAAAAATAGAACAAGAGCTTATTACAGAGAAATGAGACATAAAGCAATCTGTCGTAAGAGATATATTGATTATAAGATTCTTAAAAATAAGGATCATCTGCATTATGAGCATGATGGTCAGTATTCTAAGAATAAGATTCATTGTAGTCGATCATTGTGTAAATATCGTAAAGTCTATCGTTTACCTACACATAGAGATAGAATGGCAGATATTATTGAAAAACAGCAGTTGGCTGAAGTTATTTAGGAGGTTGATATTATGGAGTTGACAAGTGCTCGTATAAATAAGTTAATAAAAGCGATAGATGCAGAGAAACAGGCATTGTTGCTGATAGATGAAAGGGACTCTACTTACACATTCTGTAATGGTGAGGTACCTGTTAGACCAAATTATGATTTTAATGCAGTTTCTGATAGGATTTCCATTCTGAATGAGAGAGTCATGCTTTTACGTCATGCACTGAATAGTTTCAATGTCTCTCATGTTTTACCATGTGGCTACACGATTGATAAGGCAATCATACGGATGTCACAGCTCGAGTGTGAAAAGAAACGTCTAATTAAAAGGGCATCAGTGCCAGCAACAGAAAGAGTTCGTGGGTACAATGCAATTAACCCAGATTATACAGCTGTCAATTATGAGTTGAAAGATGCAAAGAAGAGACTTAATGATGTTTGTAAAGAAATCGCATCTTTGCAGCTTGAACTGGATTCCGAGAACTGCACAGTACCTATTGAGACAGGTCTTACACAGCAAGAGATTGAGGACATTAACTATACAGTTAATGCGTAATAGTCTTCCAGAGCATTGAGCTTATTTAATACATTTCATTGGTGAAAGTACAGGTTCAAGGTTTATAGTTATTTGTTATTTCGTTATTTGTTATGTGTTTAGGTTCAAAGATTCGAAAGTAAATGGGATCAATGGTTCTTGTTCAATGCTCAAAAACTTGACACAATGTGTCCACCCTGCTAAGTTTGGTTATAGGCAGATTGTAAAAGGAGATGGAAAAAGTGGGAAATAAATTTGATATACGTTTAGCACAACCGGAAGATACAGAAGATATTTTGTTCCTCCTAAAAGATATAAAAAAGCGAATGAAAGAGCAGGATTGGCTCTGTATAGATGGAAATGATAACGAGGACTATATTCTTAGTCATATGGGTAAAGATGGGTTTATACTGGTGGCTGAGGATTATAGAGGTATTGATGCTTGTCTTGTGGTTCACTATCCTAAGTCAACTGATGCAGATAATCTTGGCAAGGATATACGTCTTGCTAAACCTGAGATGAATAAAGTTGTTCATATGGAAATTGCAGTTGTTGCTTCTGACTGTAGAGGTGCTGGCTTACAGGTCAAACTTATGAAGAAAGCAGAAGATGTCTTATCAGTCATGCATTATAAGTACTATATGTGTACTGTTCATCCTGATAATAAGCCATGCATGATTAATTTGCGTTTATTGGGGTACAAGCGGGAGAGTACTAAGTACAAATATGGTGGGTTGCCACGTAATATTATGCTGAAGATGAGGTGAATAGGTATGTTGGATTTAGAGTTGATGGATAAACAGCGGCTGCTGAAGAACTACAATATGAATTATGAAATGCTCACTAAGTATAGCGATAATGTGGAAGGAATCGATAAAGCTTATGAGTATGGTAATAAAATCATAAATGAGGATCCGGCATTTACGGAGCAGTTTGTAAAGTTAAGAGGTAATGTGTTTAAAAGTAACAGAGAGATTGCAGCATTTGCATATGCTGTCCTGCTGGAACAAAAAGAAATTAAATAACCTGTTTAATGCTTTTAGAAAAATATACATAAAGTATTTACATTATGGTTTAATTTTTGTAAAATGTACATAAGAAAAGGAGAATTTACATTATGAATTATAACTTGTCAGAAACAGAAAACCAGATTATGGAATTTATATGGTCAGAAAATCGCTCTGTGAGAACTGGGGAAATCATGGATTATTTTGCAAAGCAATTACATAAGGGCTGGAAACGTCAAACTCTTAACACGCTGCTTATTAGACTAGATGAAAAAGAATTAATACATCGGAGTAGAGGTGTTGTGCAGGCTGTATATAGTAAAGAGGATCTGCTGCATCAGAAGTGCGTTGATTTTGTGAATGAAAACTTTGCAGGCAACGTTGAAGACTTTTTAATAGCGTATGCGGGTACACAAACTAATACTGATGATTCAGTTGGCAATCCTAAAGAGAATTAATAGGAGGTAGTAATATGGATGTAGAGAGTATAAAGAAAAAGCAAAATGTTAATGTGAATAGTAGTGATAGCAGTGCTACTGATGATGATAATATTATTCTTGAACGAGAATTGCCACGGTATTTGAAAAATATAATACACCGAGTGTTTGAAGTGCCAGAAAAGGATAGAGATAGAGATTGTGGAGTTGTTCCGATGGGTGATTGGGCGATTGTGTCACAATTAGAGGAGCTTGTGGATTCTGGTAAAGGTAAGCCAGAGCGTTTAAGGTATCTGATAAGTAAGTATTATCAACAGACAGGCGATATATATCGAGCATTGGACGAAGCCAAAGAAGTATATGAACGGGAAATAAAATACTTAGATGGTATAGGGCATGAAGGCCCAGGACTTGAGGATAAAGATCCTGGGATTGAAGAACCTGAGCGTTGAAACACAAGGTATTTTTGTAGGAGGAAGTATGGAGGAATTAATAAATGCATTACGTAAATTTACATCGTTAGAGAACGTAATTGATGTGCTAGATATGTATGAAGCAAATACAGGTGATAGTGCAGATTCTGCAACACTCGAGGATGTAGCTCAGTATCTAGATGATGAATCAGAGTATGAATGAGATGTTGGTGGTACCCTACGAAAAAGATCTTGAGATAGAGCGTGAAATTTTAGATACACCAGGAATGTGAAGAGACTCAAAATGAATAATTTTAAAAAATGTAGAGAAGATAAAAATCTTACTGCACAAGAAGTTGGTCGAAGACTAGGTATAACCAAACAGCAGTATATAGTATTGAAAAGGGAAATAGTAATCCAAAAGTAGAAAATTTAGATAAATTTGCGGAATTGTATAATGTCAGCGTAGATTATTTACTTGGTCATACACCATTTAAAAATTTTACAGAGCAATATGAATATCTTCAAACATTAAATGAAGATGAAATGTACAGAGAATTAGATTTGTTGGGTATTACTGAATGGACGACTAAAGAAGGAACGGCATATTCTAAATTAAATGGAGATTGGTTTATTACAATAAAAGGTTGAGCAATAAAAAATTTTACGGGAAATGTTGGGTAATTTATAAACTTAATAATGATTTCTTTAGTAATTTAGTTACAGAAAATGTACGAGAGGTTAATTAACCTCTCTTTTTTATTTTTATAAAAATAAGTAAAGAAGTAGTGACTATGAAGATCCAAGAGTTTTTGTGACATGAAGAAGTTTGAAGGTATTATGAGCAATTGAGCAAAAGCAATAGGCTTAGCTACAGTGGCTGTCGGAGCAGATGGTAAATACATTTCTACCTGCTATAACTTTACAGACTTTTGCATTAAGCTGACAAGGGGATGTCCTGAAGGCAAGAAACGTTGTGAACATTGTGATGCTATGGGCAATGGTGTCTATGAGTGCCATGCAGGACTTATTGATTTTGGAATACCTATTATGCTAAATGATGGGACTGTGCTTGGCAATATTATAGGCGGGCAGGTTTACCAGAGCAGCCAGATGAGAATAAGTTTCGTGAGACTGCACAGGAACTTGGCATTAACCCAGACCAGTATATCAGGGCTTTAAATAAGGTAACTGTTAAGACAAGGGAAGAAATTGAATCAGCTGCTAATCTCTTAGGTGATGTCATTAATATGTTTGTGCAGTCTAGTTATATAGAGTATATGAACAGTAATATTATACGTGAGCTGGAGAGTGGCATCTCTAAAATAGTGAATGATGTTGCCAATGTAACGAGTGAAACGAAGAATTTGAAGAGTTTTGCATCTAAGCAGAAGATACTGGCGCTAAATGCTTCTATTGAGGCAGCCAGAGCAGGAGAGCATGGGAAAGGTTTTGAGGTAGTTGCTAAGGAGGTGCAGAAGCTTGCTGATAATATGCGAGGGACAAGTGAGAATATTGACAGGTATACAGATGAACTGATTGCTATCACATCTAAGTTAGCAAATGCTTCTAAGTAATTATTGAATAAACGAAAAATTTTTATATCACTGCACATATATAAATGAAGTATAATTTATACTTCATAAAATGTAATAACAGGGAGTAGTTCAACACACTCTCTACTGTAAAGGAGGATTTTACGATGGGTAAAGATGGAGCAACAATATTTTATTTTATGGTCACAAATGTTTTAGCATTATCACTTTCAGTTCTATTTGCTATAATGTCCAGCGTTACAGGTGACACTGCATTGGGATTTATAGCCGTTATAGTCAATCTTTGTAGTTGCTCGATATTTTTTGTAGTTATCCTTAGTATTGGAGGCTTAAGTGTTTTCCTATTGCTGGCTGGCATCTTTTCGTACATATTAAATAATATGGTTACACAGCGGTTTGTAATCAATGGCGATTTTGCTCCTTATGATTTTGAATCTAAGGATTATGTCGTATTATGCGCTATAGTTGTATGTATTGCTTGTAGATTAATACAGATATTTGTCAGAAAATTCAGAAAATAATTGATTCTGCTGTAACCTGGTTGTATACTTGAATTATCTTATTTATGGAGGGTAATTCAATGAGCGCAATTTGTTTCGGTTTCTTAAAGGCATGTATGGTGTACATTGTATATTTTAGTATATTATGGTGTACAGCATCAGAGTATAAGGCATCTTTTAATAACAAGCCTAATTCTGTAAATGGTTACATTCTAAAATTGTTTGTGTCATTATCAGGATTAGGCAACGCTATTTACAGCGCTATTAAAAACTTATCGTTTCACATAGTTTGTAGGACAGGGTTAAGAATCCCTACAATACTTAGAGTGTTATGTGCTGTTTTGGATATGGGATTATTCACTCTGTTCCTATTCATAATATCTGGTTTATTTAATCTAAGTAATGATTTATTGGTTATGCTTGCAGGAGGCTGGGATCTAGACTTATTAAGCTGGGGTGAACTTAGTATTGGAAATCTCTCGTCTTACATGAGTTTAATTGTGGCAATATTGAATGGCAATATATTAATGTGTATATTAGGCTTCTTTATCATGACTGCAGTAAAGTTCTTTTATTACGCAGTTGTGTTTGGATTCCTTAATAACAGAATGTTTCCTACATGTTTAGTTGATAAAATTGGTGCTACAAAGGAAGCAGCAGATAATCAATTAGCTGTTTTAACAGCTACAATGACGGATGAGAAGTTAAAAACTGCAGCATATAATGGGTCAGCAAATGCAGCTTATACAATATTGGATTCGTTGTCTACATGTTTGTATAGGTTTGCTGGGTTAAAAGGTGTTGTCCAGATTGCATTGATTGTTATTGTGTACACATTGATTGATGCATTAGGTGTAGCAATTGGTATAGTAAAAGTGGATGCCGGTGAGTTTGTCTGGTCCATTCTTAATCTCAGTGATGTGTTTAGCATTATCATAGACATGTTGATCTCCTTAGGTATTATAAAACTAGGTCAGATATTGGTTGTAGAAAATATTGTGAAGTCTAAACCTGAAGAAGAGAGAGCTAAGGTATACGCAAAAGCACAAATGTATGCAGAGCAAGCAGAACAGAAAGTAGAAGAAAGAAAGATGCAAGCTATGGCTTCTGATATTGTCTGCGCAGTCAATCTGGCAGAGGATGAAGAAGAAGCTGATATAATTTTTAAAGCAGAGATGGATCAATGGCAGAGTACACATAAACATACGTCTAAGAGTAAAGCACAAGGGTCTAATAAGTATTCTGGTGAGCCTACAGAAGAATGGATTAATGCACATAGTATTGAGTATCAGAGAGAAAAGATGCGAAGAGAAAGAGAAAAGAAGAACAAGTAGTTACAAAGAGAGGTTGCTACAGCGGGAGTGTTGCAAAGTTTCTTGACACTGCATGAAAGGGGATATATATGGTTTGATGTCTAGTTTATTTGATATTGAATATGAGAGGAAATTGCTTCAGGCACAAGAAGCAAGAGAAAGAGAAGAAGAGCTTCAAGAGGCTATAAAAGAGATTATAAACAAGGCTCTAAAGGAAGTTAGTGATAAGGTAGCTATGGAAACTAAGAAATTAAGTAGTGAAGCGATTGCTAAGAATCTATTACAGCTGGGTAAGCTATCAATAGAAGAGATTTCACAGGTGACATGGCTGTCAATTGAAGAAGTTGAGGCACTTTAAGAGAGGTTAAATAACCTCTCTTTTATATTTCAGAAAAGGAGTAATTTAATTATGAAGAGAGTCTTAAATATAATGAGTATGCTATTTATTTGTAGCATGCTCTTTTGTTTACCTGTGAAAGCGGCGGATTCTAGAATATCAGTCAGTCAAGATGGTGACGTTATTTCATGGTCAGTCGATTGTAATGAACTGATTCGTAATTATGATTTGTATTTCTATGAGTTGCCAGTGGATTCAGGCAAGTCAAGTGATTTTCTATTTGTAGGGTTATTTAAGACTACAAATAAAGAGTTTAACTTGTCAGATATTCAGGCGACCATTCTCGATAAGAGATTAACACTTGTGGTTACTGCAGTTAATTTTGATGGTGATGTAGTTGCAACATCAGAAATGGTTCCAGTTGTAGCATCCATACATTCTAACGTGTCTGGTATCACAAATGTACCTACTATTACAGCTGTAAGAGACTTTCAATTAAATCCGACTGTTAGTTCTTTGAAAAATGAATCACGGTACATCCACACAGGAACGTCAAAATATATTGGGGATGATGTGTATAGCATTCCTGTCATTGTAGAAAATGGGCTTGGGCTTGAACCTTTTAAGCAGGAGTTCAAGGTACGAGTCGTTGACGCTGATTTCCTGTTTGAAGATGGAACATTAACAATTTTAAAAGATGATGGGTTTAAGATGTGGCGCATGACTGTTGATCCTAAGGCTGTTAAGAAAGTAGTGCTGGCTCATAATATAAGTACTGTGCCATCAGAAGCTTTTAAGGGTTGCACTAAACTAGAGACTGTTAAAGTAGAGAGACAAACTAATTCTTTGATTATTGAAGATAAAGCATTTAGAGGCTGTACATCTTTAACTGGTGATGGGGGCAATATTTATTCATTTCTGCGTAAGGCAAGTTATATTGGCGATTATGCATTCTCTGGTTGCACATCGTTATCTAAAGTTAAGTTTAGAGCAGATGCTCTTACATACATTGGTAAATATGCTTTTGCAGGATGTAAGAATATAAAGGATATTCGATTCTGTGAGGCTTGCCATGTAGAAGAGTTCACAACTGATATTAGTACTCGAGCTTTCAACAGATGCTCAACAGAAGGCGTAATTCATTTTACAGACGAAATAGCTATGCAAAGTTTGGAGGATGCTTTTATTAAAGGTAGCTTAAAGTTTGGGGACTCGAAGTGGCAGATAGAAATCTTACCATCACAGTCAGACTCAATTCAAGCTTTTGAAGCTTCTTCAAAAGCTGTAAAAGAATATAGTATGCATTATGAGACTGTTGAGTCATGGGAGGATGTTTGTCGTGCAATTTTAGACGGTTCATTGTTTGTTAGCATTGATATTACGGACTTTGGTTCCTGGGAAGTACCATCTAATGTCTTAACAGTCACTAAGGCTGCTAAGGCAGTTGTAAGAATTACATCTGGTAATGATACAGTTGTACTATTTGGCGATCTTATTAAGGAGACTAGCAGGGATGTTGAGTGGTATCTACTTGCAGCTGATTCAGGATTGCCATTTTATGATGGTATATGCCTGCATAATAATGAGATTGTAATGTTCTAGGAGGTACGAGATGTTTAAGGTTCTTATTATAGATTTTGATAATATGTATAGTCAAGAGAAAGACAGTGAGGTTGGGGTTGCACCTAGCCTTTATTTAGTCCCGGAAGATAAGGAACAGGAAGTAGAGCAGACATGTAGTGGAGCTTATGATGATTTTATGAGGCAGGATAAGTCAGATATGACTATATTAGATATTTTTGAAGCATTGCTGACATCCAAGGGGATTCGCTTCCAGCATGTTGGTAATTTAGACAGTTTGACTTTTGGTGAACGACAAGCATGTTATATCAATCTTAACATGTCAGTTATCAGTGCAGATGGATCAGCTATTATGGTTAAGGAGGATTAGATTTATGAAAGCAGTGTATCCAGTTTTATTTACTCAGACAGAAGATACCGTATTAATTGAAGTGCCAGATTTAGAGATAATTACAGAGGGCAAAGATCTGTTTGAAGCTATTAATTATGCTAAAGATAGTATCGAATTGATTATAGTGACACTCGAAGATGATCATAAGAGTGTTGCTGCAGCTTCAGATTTAGATGCTATTGATGTAAATGAAGGCGCTTTTGCAGAGTATGGTCATACAATTAAATCTTTGGTTGCGGTTGATTCAGATAGCTACCATAAGACTATGAAGACAGGTAATGAGTAAGGAAGGGTGATTAAGTATGAATAAACAGTTGAGTTATTTAGAGTCAGTGGAGGTACATAAGGAGATAGTAAGATATTACAGGAAGGAAGCATTACTAGAGGCAATTATAAATGCAATATGCTTTTGTATTATTAATGGTATTTGTTGTTTATTAACTGGTAAGCTTGCCATATTGTATAACACAGTTATTGCGGTGGTTGTAATCTTTGCAATAATGTTAATAGTAATGCAATGCATTACAAGTTGTACAATCTCAAAAGAAGAGAAATTGATAGATACATTAGATATCAAGGTTGTCACTGTCTCTGATAGGTACATAGATCAAGATTCAAATCTTAAAAGTACTTACAAAGTTGTGTGTATTTGTAATGGAGTTGCAGAAACTTATGAGGTCAGAGAGTGGCAGTATGAGTCATGTAAAATAGGAACTATAGTTCGATTGTTTGTTAAGTAAGGAGAATTAATATGAAAGCTATAATTTGTGATAAATGTAAGAAACCTGTTAACATTAAAGATGTACGTCATATTGTTGTACGTACAGAGGAAACAGAGCATGTTTTAGATTTTTGTAATTGTTGTTATTTTGCTATTGCTGAGAGTATTGAATCATTGAAAGACTTGGGCAATGATAGTCCAAGAAAAGTCATTTCAGACAGCAAGAAGGCTGCCCTAAACAAAATGATTGATGAAGGGGAATTGAGCAGTGCACAAATGGCAACTCGGTTGGGTCTAAAACCTAAAACGGTCACTAATTACAGATATCGCTATTTAAAAGCAAAGAGAGATGGACAGGTAAAGAAAGTGGTCTCTAAGAAAAAGATAGAGGAAAGTTTGCTACAGAAGAAAGAAGACATTGAACCTAATGCAGTTTTACCTGAAGTAACCGATCCGATTATTCCTGAGAAGAAGCCTAAAGGTCGCCCTAGGAAATTAAAGGTTGATGTGCCAAAAGCGAAAGCACTGTTAGCAGCAGGCTGGAGTTATGAAAAAATTGCAAGATCTGAATTTCATTGTTCTGTAGAAGAGTTAAAGAATGTTTTGGAAGAATCGAAATCACATCAGTAAGGAGTAATGAAGTATGGACTATACAGAGGTGAGTAGATACATCAGTCTTATTTTAAGACACAAGCCAGAAGTTGTAGGTTTAAAGTTAGATGAGCATGGTTGGGTAAATGTTGACCAATTGATAGAAGGTGTTTCACGAAAGTACATGATTAATCGAAGCATCTTAGAGGAAATTGTAGAGACAGACAACAAACAGCGATACTCATTTAATACTGATAAAACTAAGATTAGAGCTAATCAAGGTCATTCAGTTAATGTGGATGTAGAATTAGAGGAGCATCAGCCTCCTGAAATACTTTGGCATGGCACAGGTAAGAAGTTTGTAGATGCTATTAATGAGCAAGGGCTTATTCCTAAGAGTAGACTTTACGTTCATCTGTCAAAAGATCCTGAAACTGCTAGACAGGTTGGAGCTAGACATGGTGAGTCAGTATTGTACATAGTAAGTGCAGGTCAAATGTTTAGGGATGGATATAAGCTCTATCTTTCTAAGAATGGTGTGTGGCTAACTAAAGAAGTACCAGTCAAGTATTTGGAAAGGAATGAATAGATTATGTACAAGTTAAAATTAGCTCTAGCTCTAGCATTTATATGCTTGAACGTTATGTTTTATATAGATTACGATAAACATCAGCAGGAATACAATACTGTTCAGGTGGCCATTGAGGACGTTATGGTGAAACCAGCAGCTATTTATGAAGGTCAGTATATACCTGAAAGTTACTATTTAATAATCGGGTATGATAATCAATGTATGTGGTCTATTAGAAGTAAAGAAGCTTATGACCAATACAAAGATAGGGTTGGCGATATTATTAATGCTGATGTTAGAATAGGTGCTTCAGGATATAACTATTTAGGTAAGCTGGAAGGTAAGAGTATTCCAGGCATTCCAGATAACGCTGTATTTCGATCATATCCAGTAGGCTTGGTATACTATAAAGGACAAGCCCAGTAGTAGAAAGGAGTAATAAATTATGAAGAAGGTTGTTATAACATTGCTTTGTATATTCTGTACGTGCACTATTGTTGTATGTACAGGCTTTGAACGGGAGTGTGAGACTGTTCCAGTCGTAATTAAGGATGCGATCGTAGAACCTGCTACTGTGCTTAAAGGTTTCTATTTACCTGAAAAGTACTATTTAGCACTTGAATACAATGATAAGTACATATGGACTATTCCAGGTAAAGAAGCCTATGAAAAGTACAAAGACAAAGTAGGTGAGACCATTGAAGCAGACGTTGAGGTACGCAGTGGATTTTGCATATTATTGTACAAATTGGAAGGTCAGACTATACCGGGTACACGAAAGGGAGAAACATTTGAATCTCAGCCCATATTCTAGGTGATAAATAGCCTGACACTTAGACGATTTTCTAATAAAGGTAAAGGAGTAATATATTATGGATACTAGTTTAAGTAATTACACTGATAGGATGAAAGTTACAGTATTATTATTTGTTGTGTTGATATACTATATATGTGATAATTGTACATATAAATATGAGACTGTTCCAGTTGTAGTCAAGGATGCTTTTGTGGAACCGTCTACTGTAACAGATGGCTGGTACATACCTGAAAAATATTATTTAGTAATTGAAGATGATAACGATCAGTATGTGTGGACTGTCCAAGGTAAAGAAGATTATAATCGATATAAAGATATGGTTGGTGAAACTATTGAGGCAGGCATTAAGGTGTATACTGAAACTGAGAGAGTTCTATATCAATTAGAAGGTCAGGAAGTTACTAGCTATCAAGGGGACATAACATACGAGGGTTCAACATCACTTTAGAGGTAAAGAGCTTGACGAGTAGAAAACTCTGTAATACCATATAATGAAGGTAGGTGTTAGTATGGCAATAGATATCCGTGCACAGAGAGAAGCTGTGTTTGTATTGATGCATAAAGATGTAGCTGTCCTAGAATATAATATGTCAGGAAAACGTGCGACTGTTCTAAACGCAGATACGGTTCCATGGGGATTCAATTACCTTGGTTTTGAAGAATGGTGTGCTGGTCGTGTGTTGTCTATGTCGCGTAAGAATGCAAAGTACATTATGAATGCTTTAATGGTGTCACAGGACAACTCCGTAAGGACAAAGATGCAGCTTGCACTGGCTTACAATTGTTTATCCTTAAATGATTGTTACTGGGTACGTCGAAAGTCAGATAGCTCTAAGTGGGAAGATGTTTCACTGTTTAGAAACAAGACAGAAAATGTTTTAACGCCAGTTTCCCTATGTGGTAAGGTTTCTTCACTATTTGGAAAGAAATTAGCTAATTCTTGTGATATTACAGTTGATGGAACTTATCGTAAGTCTTGGGTCAGGACAGATGTAGGGTTTGAATTGTATAAAGGTGATGACACTACTCAAAGCAAAGAGTGTGTACGAGAATGTCTGGCGTCTGCTGTTTTAAGAGCATTAGGATTCGATGCCATAGAATATACTTATGCAGAATATCAGGGTGAGTTAGTCTGCAGGTCTGAATGTTTTACGTCTGAGGACATTGAGTTTATTCCTTTTAATGCTATCAAACAAGAAAAAGAGAATGCGTTGGAGTTTGTCAAAGCAATTAGTCTTGATGATTATTGCAAGCTTGCACTCGCTACGTATATTATAGGAAATATTGATTTGCACGATGGCAATTGGGGTTTAATCAGAAATCTAAATTCAGGCTTACTATCGTTTGCACCGTTGTTTGATTTTAATAATGCATTTTCAGATGAGTATGTTACACGTAAGGATATTCAGGAAATGTGGATTCCGGCAGCAAAGCTTGTCGATCTGGAAACTGGAGATGATGTTGATCCTCGAGATATGTTCCTTTATGACTGTAGGTACACTTCAGAATACACAATGCAGCAGGCAGCACAGATGGCAGCCGGATTACTACATGTTAAGATTGATCAAGGCGCATTAAATCAAGTACATTTCTATAATCAGGCAATTGAGGATGAATGCATTCATCGTGTTACTGAAATTAATAGTTGGTCTGATTAATTAGATAAGGTATGCTTAAATTTTTAATTCATACTTAAAATAATAAAAGAACTGGAGCAAAGTAGTCCAGTTCTTTTATTTTACATACATCTTCGTAGAGCGCAGTATTCATAATACACTAAATGTCAACATTTTTCAAGTTTTTTTTAATTAGGTGTATGATATAGTATGTCGAAATAGCTACAATAATGTCTTTTAACAATGGAAATATGAAATTTACGAGTAATTCGTGTATACTAAAAAAATTAAACATAAACATACCCCTTTTTGTTATTTATACATATTTAATATATCATAAAATAATTAAAAGTCAAACTAAAACTATATACAAAGTATTTGGAAAGGAATGAATAGATCATGAGAAAAATTAGAGCAAACTATAAAATTTTAACAGAAATTTCAGATGGTGGAATCCGAGAATTGCAGCATATTGAGCAGATTGGCAGGGTCTGCTATAAGTCTGAAGATTCAATTACTGCAGATGGGGAGTCTGCTAAGAAATTTGTCGCTATGCTGATTCGTAATGGGCATGAGGCGATGATTGAGCACTCGTTCCTCTCTGTGAAGTTTACAGTTGATAGAGGAATCAGTCATGAACTGGTTCGCCACAGAATTGCTTCTTTTGCGCAGGAAAGCACCAGATATTGCAATTATGCAAAGGATAAATTCGGTGCAGAATGTGCATTCATAGATCTGGAACCGGGCATTATGCTGGACAACAAGATGAAGAAAATGTCAGGTGAAGAGATTGCACTGGTTATGGCTGAGTGGACAAGTGCCATGGAGGATGCAGAACGTCACTATATGAGGCTTTTGGAACTGGGAGCGACACCGCAGATTGCAAGAGCTGTATTGCCTAACAGTACCAAGACAGAGATCACAGTATCTGCTAATTATCGTGAGTGGCGTAATTTCTTTAAGCTTCGAACACCTATTACTGCACATCCTCAGATGAGAGAAGTGACAATTCCATTGCTTCAGGAACTAAAAGAAAAAATTCCAGTAATGTTTGATGATATATGTGAGGATAATTAAAAGGGAGGTATACAAAAGTATGCCTCTTCTTTTATATTAACGAAAAATAGTAGACATAGTGGACATATATAAGTGAGGAATGTTTTATTACTATATAGGAGGTTTATATGAAAGATATTAATTCTGTCCGTAATACAGCTAGAGTTTGTGATCGTTGGTTTCCAGGAGAGTTCCGAAATAAACCAGGTGATGTTGTTACATATAAAATAGATCACGGTTCTTTTGTAGCTGGTGGTGTTCGGTTTGGTGCAAATAAGTTTTTCACAATGTTTGAGGACATACAGGGTGAAGCTGTAATGGATCGTCAAACCTTTGAATACATTTTGTGCAATTCTGTATTTCCACAAGCTGTACTGTTTCCAGAGAATTACAGTCGTATTTATAGTTTAGTTATTCAGAAATGTTGCCGAGAAGTAATTATGATAACATGTGATGAAGATACAGGTGAGGTAAGAGTCTCCTATCCAGATAAACAGGAGACATATGAATCCTACCTTAAAGCATTTTGTGCAATTAGAACTTGGCAGATTGTGAATAAAGGTTATTAAGAGACTGTAGATAGTTGTAGAAATGATTGTAGTGTTGGTCCAATACTATAATCATTTCTATGAGTTACTTTGTTTCTCTAAAGTAGTAATAATTGTAGTGTTGCTGCAATACTGTAATTATTATTATTATTATTCATAAGGATTGCCTAAGGAGGGTTTAATACTATGACTTATGGTGAAGAGAGATTACATTTCCCAGATAATTTAAAGCCAGAGAAGAAATCAAGCAAAGGCTGGATTCCTGTATTTATGGCTGTATGTATTGTCTGTGGAGTTTTAATTATTGTACATGTTGGCTATGCACAAAGGATCCAATATAATATACAATGTCTGCTCCCAACAAGTAATAAATACATACAGATGAAGGGTAAGGTAGTGAAAGGTGAGGACATTATTTCAACTGTGCAGGATGCAATAAAGGCAAATGATCTTGTTTGTATTGAGGTAGTTACGTTAGGCGGCACTGTCGCATTTTTGCATACTGACAGGACAGCATCAGAGGAGTCAACTGCTACATTAGATTTAATTACCGATAGAGATAGCCCAACTTATGTAGATCCAGTATCTAAATTTCATTGTTCATTAGGTAGTAATGCAGCAGGTGAAGTAAATTATATTTGCTTCGTGCAGAAGTGATGATGGAGAATACTATTGAGCTATACTAGATAAGTTCATAGTCGTATACTTTTGATGATTAAATAGGAGGTTATTAGGATGAAAATAAAGAATTTATTTCAATGTAAAGGTTATAAAGTATTATTTGTGTTTATTGTTGTAATGGCGGTAATTGGAAGTTTACTGAATGGGTTATGTAGCCACAGGAATTTCTATCTCAATCAAGGTTTACTTTTCATTATGCTGATCATTCAGGTACTTGCGTTAAAGACAATTGATAAAGAAGACTCAGCAATTATGAGCGAACTAAAGTGTAAAGAAGAATATAAGGTACTGAAGAGATTCAACTATATAATTTATGTACCATCTTCGATTGTATGTAAGTTAGTATCTATTGCTCTAGTATTAATGTACATCATTACAATGTTTGTAGTTGGTTGCTTGGACTGGACAGTAACAGGTATTTATGGTGGATTTTTAGGAGCAGTTGTGTTCTATGTTGGAATACAGGCTTATTTTAAATACTTAGGACTACTATATTTTTCTTGGAATTTAAAAAATTTGGAAATAAAACATTATTTCTTCTACTATCCAGTATTAACAGGATGGATTGATCGATTAGCACGTGAGTTTAGTTATATTGAAAAGCGCTTCTTCATATTAGGGCTTATGTATTGTGGTATATACATGATTAATATACCAACTGACAGTATTGCTTTTAAGACAAGCACAGTCTTTCAAACAATACCTAACATATTGCTTACTCTTACATGGGTTGGTATAATTATATTCTTTGTCATTGCTGTACCAGTGTTTATGCTTTTAAGCAGGCATTTCCTTAAAGAGTGCATTGGTCAATGTAAGCGTAGAAGTATAGAAATACTCAATGACGAGATTGAAGAGTTATCATCTAATAATGCCCAAATAAATCTTTCAGCTGTTAAAATGAGATTGATGGTTATAAAAGACATATCCATTTCAGCAGATAGTCCATTTAAATACAAACACATTATTTTAGATGAAAATTAGATATGCCTGGTCTAGCATATAGAGCCGCTTATTAAAGATATAACTGGTGCAGTAGATTATATTTGTTTCATACAGAAATGATGATTACCTGTTTGTCATAATGTTAAATAAAAGGAGGAATTATTATGGCAGTATCAATTGAAGAATTACGAGGTAAAGATAATAAAATATTATTTGACACAAAAAAAGTGTTAAAGGCAAAAGACCTCAAAGAAGGGCACGTCTATTTGATCAAAGACGGAAGAGTTATGGTTTATCTTGGGCAGGAGAATAATGCTAGCTATGTGTTCTATGTTTGTGGGTCACTTATATATGAGTACACGAATAACAACAGCATGTATACTATAAGTAATTATGACTTGCAGACAGAATACATGGAAACTTTATGCAACAGCCTTATGAAAAATGATGTATATGCAGAATCAATCACCGTCTTAAAGGGCATCCCTACAATTTATGGTGAGTTTACACTTGTAGAATATGAAAAAACGTGGAAAGAGTGGTATTTGAAGTCATATAATAAGTTTAAAGATTCTCTGCCTGAATTATCATTTATCAATAATGCACAGCCGGATGCAGGATTTGTAAAAGCGGGGGATTTAATACCTGGTCACATATATTATGCTGGGGACGCTTGGAGAAACACATGGGTATATTTAGGCCGAAGCACAGAAGGTAAGTTTGTGTGGTATTTTGTTGGTAATGAAACTGCATTGATTAATGAAGGGTTTGCTCATATAATAAAATCTTTTCATAGTTTGTGTCGGTCTGATTGTTTTGCAGTTACGAAAAGTAACAAGAAAGTGAAGCCATTATCAAATGTATCTTCTGATCCAACTGTAGATATCTGTCGTGGTTTTGAAGAACTAGAGGAACAAAACTTTACAGTTAATATCGATGGTTTAACCCAGAAGATGCTAGATAAGATTGCATCAACGATTGAGGGCACCACTTATTAAAGATATATCTGGTGAGGGATAAGTCAAGTTATATGCAGAAATGATGAGGGCAAAAGAGCTGTTTAATTAGAGAGATGACACAAGCTATTGCAGCATCTCTCTTTCTGTTTAAGGAAACACCTAAGATGTTAATGAAAATATTGTAAAAATGAGGTATAAAGATGATTAAGAATATTAAATTGGCAGTATTTGATTTTGATGACACATTGGCAATTCATAAAGATAAAGACTATCTGGAACACCGCGAAGAACTTGGAAAAAATAACTATTTTAGAAAAGCATTTGAAAACCCAGATACTTTTTATGAAACTATTGAGCCTTGTGATATTTCAAGTGATATGTATAATCTTATCTGTTGTTTGAGGTTACATAATGTAAAAATGTACTGTCTATCCGGAATGAAAATGTCACTTCATTTCGCTGCAAAGCAATCTTTTATCAATAAACACTATGGGAACGATATTGAACTTTTGTCGGTAAGTACACAAGAAGGCAAAGTTGATGTCATAAAGATATTGCAACAGACTCTTAATTGTAAATCAGAAGAAATTTTATTTGTAGACGATTTACAAGAGGTTGTGGATTTGATGAAAGAACAAGGCTATATGGCTCTGTTAGAGTCAGAAGTTAAAAGCATTACCATAAATGAAAAAACATTGTTAGAAATATTAGATGATTAAGGAGATTTTTAACAAATTACATTCAAGACAAAGCAGAAGCAATGGGATTTGGAGATAAATATAATATGATAAAAGAATTTTTGAAATCCTGGTATTATCATCTTGGAAGAACTGGAACTATATGGAGTGCTTTTACAGTATTCATTGTGTTATTTTTTGTACAAGTGTCCAAAAGTATTAAATAATGTGTATATCTCTGTAATTGCATATGTAAATGAAGTACCATATTTAGAGGATAACATAGCACCCTTAAATTATACTGTAAGAATAGTGATTACTGTAATTTGCTGGATACTTATGCTTTGTTTATTAAGCTCTATGAATATTAATATTCTTGTGCTTGTGTATCAGCTAAAGCCTGAATATTTTGCACGTGCACTCATTACAATGATATTCGGTGTTCTGGTAGTAGTAGCTTACAGCACTTATGCAGTGGTTAGTAAAATACTAGGTTATAGTTTAGGCACTCTATTTTATAACTCAGCACTTTGGGTGTTGCTTTTAGTATATAGTATTTTCAGTAAGATATGGATAAGCAAGGTAAAGTAAGTTAATGAGGGACCTCTCTAATTGTAGAGAGGTTCTTTTTAGTAACAGAAAGGAATGGATTACAATATAAAACAAAGGAGATATCGTAATGAATGAAAATGCACAAATAAAAGATTTGGAGAATAAATATGTTTTTTGGGATATTGATGGTACATTGGCTCCTTATAGATTCAATGGCCATGTTGCAGACCCAGATGGTACAGATAATGGGATGAGTTTAAAGGAAATTGGAGATGGTATTTTCCTTACTAGAGAACCATCAAAGCATATGCGAAATGTATTAAATACGTGTAATGCAAAAGAGAATATTGTAATGGGACATTGCCAGGTTAAAAAAGAAATGGAAGATAAACAGCCATGGCTTGATAAATACTACCCAATGATAAAAGAACGATTGTTAGTGTACGAAGATAAATCAAAAGCTGATACAATTTTGCAGTATTGCAAGATGCGTAATATCTCTTTGAATGATGTGGTATATGTGGATGATGTAATTTCTTTTTTAAGAGAAGCGGAAAGAAAAGGTATTAAGTCATATCACATCAGTAGCTTTTTGGACTGGGATTATCAGTTTATACCTAGTGTTGGTCTAGCATACAGAGATGATAACTAAAGGTACTTCAAAATTTGAAGTACCTCTATTTTGTGGAAGAAGGTAGTAAGTAATGGTTAAATACAGACAGCATAGAAGTATGCTTGATGATTCAATGAGTAAAATGAGAACGTTTCAATCTATAGAAGAAATGTTGAGTTCTATTGTCCAGGATTGGAATGGTTTAATTGCTTTTGACGATTTGAGCGTAGGTAAGGATGTTGGTAAAGATAATAGAACTGGCTGGAAAGAAACAAGGCATGTCTGTACAAAAAGAATAGGGAACACTGTATATGATACGCCACAATGTATTGGAATGTGTTCAGTAGAAGGTGGTTGATTTATATGATAACAGAATTACAGGCAAAGAGCTTGAATAGTCAAGATATCGTAGATATCTTAAATATGCTATCAAAGAGATATGCATTACAGGTTTTGCATGCAAATTATAGAATGTTAGATGCAAACTTATACTTATTAGTATCAGACTATAAAGCAGGACAAAGTCTAGCATCTGATATGACGGATATACTAATTGGACTAAAAGATAAAAATGGTGATAATGTGATTGATAATGATTTAGATTTACAAGAGGAATATTGTCCTGTTGTTAAAATAACTCAAGATAGTGCTAGATATAGTGAAGCCATTGCTGTACGGGGAGGAGAGGATTTATTTTGAGCAATACAATAAGAGAAAGAAGAGCACAGAAGTATGATTTGATATCTAAGGATGCTCCTAAATATGAGAATTATGTTAAATTAAGATTGCCTCTGGTAGTTGCTTTATTATAATTTATGCAAAGTCTAATGAAAAACAAGTATTGTTGATTACTTTAGAAATCATTTCAACTCCAGACTATTAAATAAGGACAAATACATGTTTCTTTGGATTGGATTGGAGGTAAGAGAAAAAATGAGTAAAAGCAATTATGAAAAATATGCAGAAGTGAAACAACAAGAATTGTTGAATAAAGAAAGAAGTTTACAACAGGCAATCAGCTGTTTAAGGGATAGACGGAAGTTCGCATCATTACAATATATAGACAGTACAATAGACTTTGTGGCTGACCTGTATGATTTATCCATTGATGAAGTAAAACGAGCAATGGATGGGAAAGAATATTGGTGCATATGAAATTCGCATTTCTTACAGAAATTTGGAGGTAATATTATGACAAAAAGAGAACGAAGAGAATTTACAAAAGAACTAATTGAAAAATGTATTGCTGCTATCAATGAACTGCCTAATTGTCCCAATGGACATTCAGATGTGTATGATAAGGCAACAATTGAAAGAGTTCTGAGAAATGAAATAAAAAATAGCCATTGAAACTAAGATTTCTTTGGAAGGAGTGAAGAGAAATGTCAACTATTAAGATTTATAAGGACAAAATAAAAATTGACACAATTGATCGGGTATTGCAGAAGATGCCATGTGTCTGGATATTTGTGCTTCTAATTTATGCAGTTGTATTATTTCTGATGAAAGATATTGAATCTACATTAGATAAATTGAATATACTGTTTCAATATGTATCTGTGAAAGTAGCAGAGATATCATTCTAGTACCATGCCAAATATATGCTGCCTGTGGTTACAGTACTTGGTGCATGTGCGGTTGCAATAATTGGCTGTAGAATTATCATTATTTGATGATGGGATATAAAAATATTTACATAAGGGTTAAAGAGTCTACTTATCTTAGTCTAAATTTGCTACCAAAGGAGTCATTAAATAATGTCGACGGTTCTGACTATAAAGCATATTTCCAAGTATTCCTAGTCAATATTAAACCTGAGACATACGATTTATTTGAATATGCATTTTCAATTGAACAGGATAGTAATACCGTTGTAGTTTATGATTGTGTTGGAAATGTGAAAGCTATGTACAATTCCAAAAAGTCAGGTATATAGATGTTAAGGTTGGAAAGTCCAGGGTGTTAATACAACAGAAACATTAGAACGTATACAATCAACAGTTTGGCATAAGAAAAGTAACATTCATGCTAGATAGATTGTAATAAGTTTTGGACACTTCTACAGAGAAATCAAATATAAGACCAGGATTAAAGGCTCTGGCTTCAATTGGTTTGATGGCTGGAATGTTACATTGAAACTAAGATATGCTTTTGGAAGGTAGAGGTCCTGTTACTCATGCGGCAATGAAAGAAGAAACAGAATAAATGCATGTTTTATTCGAAGATAGGAGGATATTATGAATATATATGATGGTTGTGAATCAAATAAGGAAATCATTTATGGTTTTACTTCACTTGATTTTTACGATAAATTAGAAAAGCGACAAAATGAAATTTTATCACAAGGAAAGAAGGTTGTATTTGTAGAATCAAATACAAGTGTTCATGCAGGTGCAAGAGTTGTTATATATTCTGATAAAATTCCTGAAATCATGCAGAATTATAAACACAGATACGTCAAAATCAATGGAAAATGGACAAGAAATAGTCTTCTTGGATATTGCGATTGCTGTGGAAAGTATACAGAACTTATTTGCTTGAGTGACAAAGGAAGAACATGTGAAAATTGTTCAGACTTGGATTTCTAATGCAACTAAGATTTTTTTTTGGAAAGGTAAAAATAGTTAATAATCAAGAGAGATGCCTCCAACTGGAAGTATCTCTTTTTTTTTGTATAGAAAAGGTTTATGAAATAGTAGTTTCCACCAGAAGTTTATGCTGAACTTACAAACACTATTGTAATATGACTCATTAACATGCTACAATAGTACTATAACGAAAAATAATACAGGCATCTTACATATATAATTGAGAAACATAATTCAAAGTCAAACCTAAGGAGGGTTATACTATGGCAATTGCGTTACAGAGTGAGAGAGAATTAGATCATGATTTACAGGAATATGTTAATAGGTTAGATAAGAACCCTAATGGAAACTTGTCTGAAAGACTAACATTGGCTGAAATAGCTCAAAAATATCCTGATCAGTGGGTTGGTTTGATAGATGTCGAATGGGGTAACGAATCTAAGACATCAATTATATCTGCAAAAGTAGGTTTTGTTGGTCGAACATTAGAAGAACTTACAATGTTACAAACATTGGATATCACTTATGCTTGGTATACAACACCTGATGAGATGTGAGGTGCTAAAAAATGGACATTATATTACATAAAGATAGACTAAGACCTGTTGCAATATTGCAAAATTATCATAATATGCTAGCTTTGGTAGACACGGGTGCTGTAATACCAGTCTGGACAGGAGGATATACAGCTTTACGTTACAATTTTAATACTGTAAAGATTAAGGAAGGAGTAGTTTTTACAGGTTTTGGCGGTACAGCGAAAGGAGATTTATATCGATTATCAAACTTTAAGCTTGGTGATTTATATTATCCAGATCTACCAGTGATTGTCACAGATGATAAAAATTTAAAAGTGCAGATGATTCTCAGCGCATCAATGTTTAGTAGATTAACATATGAGATAAATGATAGAGATAAATATTTACGAATAACAGTACCAGAGGGAGAAAGTACTGTTAGACATTTAGAAATTAAAGATTCAAATGGAAGGTTACACATTTTGTGCAATCAATGATTCAAACCTAAGGAGGGTTATTAATAATATTAACAAACTATAATAATTCAAGATCTTCGTGGAAGAGAGGTGTGATACTATTTTGAGAACAGTAACAGAATTACAAGCTAGCCTTTTAGAAAATAAAGATTTATTATATGCAATTAATAAATCTTGTAAAAGGCATAGTACAAAGTTATTGCAAGCTAATTATGTTAAAGCAAGTATGGACCTTTATATATTAGTTGATACACGTGCAGAGATTAGTAATATAGTTAAGGACATGACTGGTGTTCTTATTGGTATTTTTGATATTAATTTGAATCAGGTGGCAGATGGTATTGATGATAATATAGGTGAAGAATGTTGCCCTGTTGTGACAGCGACTGATAATGCTAGACTATTCGAAGAAGAATGTTCGACAAGAGGAGGAGTTGATTTAGTGTGACTTCTATTGAAAGACAGAGAATACAAAATTTCGAATATAATTTTCAACATATAGATGTTTATAACGAAATGTTAATGACTCGTTTTAAACGACTAAATGATCAACTACCTGATGAGTATATAGCTTGGATAGTTTTAACCTTGTTTGAATATGTGCTATTTAATAATTATCTATTTACAGGGCACAAGAAACTGCAAACAAAGTGTAATATTGATACACGTATTGTCTTAAGCAATGCTGAGTTCAGCGGAGATGCATCTATTTTATTAAATGTCTTATATAAGTTAAGAAATTCTTACGCACACGATAAATTATCTTGTAATTCAGTATGTACTGATTTACGAGCTATTATTAGAGATATTAAATCAATTCAAACATTACAGAGTATTTTGAGACTAATAATGCCTGTAGAATATCCAGCTTGTCTAGATAACATATATTATCTTGTAAAGAGAGACATAGACAATCCGAATTACATAAAACTGAAGGAAGATATGTTCACAGAATTGAAGTTACCTAATAAGACTGTAAAACAGGTTCTTGACAAATTCAATAGTGAAGTAAATGAATCCATCAGAAATCAGGCATTGTTAGAAGTGCTGGGTAATTACGGCTTAACAGATGAAGAGAAGCAAGAAGCATAATTCAAGATTCAAACCTAAGGAGGGTTATATAATGAAACGAACAAATTTAATCAGGAAATCTATTAACTTAGCATTATCGGTTCTTGTAGCCGGTTCAATCGTGGCTGTCGGCACGGATGGAACAACTCTGGCTTCCATCCGCGGCAATAACGATGCCATCATTGGTAGTATCGTGAATGCAGCTGAGGCACAAGAGCTGACGGCAACAGGTATTATTACATATCTGCAGAATGATGCTGGTAATCCGGCGCCTGTCTTCCTGACAAATGCTGATGGAACATATACATTGGCGATGTATAAGGGAACAATGGTAAACTTCGGTGTAACTAACTTACTGGCAGCTGCTGGTGGTACACCGATGCCATTACAGACAAGTGCATATGCAGCATTCGCTCCGGCAGGTGATGGACAGGGTATTGTCGTTGCAGCCACAGAGGTTGGTGCAGAAGTGATTCAGTTCCAGAATGTTGTAAATGGTGTTCCAACCGGCAATGTCATTACTGTTGCATTAAATGTCGTTGATGCAGCTGGTACAGCAGCTACAGCTCCTGCAGCTTCCACTCAGGTTGCCACATCTGCTTACTCCTATGCCGATGATCATAAGATCATATCTACCGATGGCATGCTTGAGCTGAACCTTGATGGTATGACTTGGCATTCTTCCACAACACATAAGGCACCTAAGATTTACTATGGTGCTGATGGAGTATTAACTGTTGAGATTTATCAGGGACAGGGAGTAAATATTCCTGCAGTAAGTCGCTTAGATGGTTATTATGCTGAACGTGCATTGAACAGTGGATGCATTGGTGTTGGCGCAGCAGCTCGAGGAATAAAAGGCACAGAAATAAAACAATATACAGTTCACAAGAATGGAACTGGTTATGGTAACCAGGAAGGTTTCAATCCTTCCACCCAGTTACCCATCCGCGTGGTAACACTTGGCTCCAAGACTTCAGATGGATCCAGAGATACAGCATCTACAGACCATGGTGCTATTGGACTTTCCAAGTAATTAAACAATTTAATATTAGTTTATAAGAGAGATACTTCTAAATGAGGTATCTCTTTTTGTGTAAGAAAGGAGTATTTCCAACGCCTAAGTATGTCTTTATTAAAAGAGTTATTGACTTTTGGGAATTTGCACATCATACTGATTACCAAGAGGTGATAGTATGTTCAAAATTTTAATTAAAAAAGATATTAATAACAGTATTAGTCTTCAAGAGAAGGCAGAAGCAATTGGGCTTGGAGATAAATATAATATGCTTAAAAATTTTATGAAATCTTGGTATTTCAATCTCGGAAGAACTGGAATAATATGGAGTGTTTATACATTATTCATTGTGTATTTTATGTACAAGGGGCCAATAGCTGTAAATTATGTGTATGTTCACATAATTGCATTCATAAATGATGTGCAGTATTTAGGTACTAATATAGCATCACTAAGTAACTTGGCAGGACTTGTAATAACTCTAATTTGCTGGGTAGCTCTGCAGTATATATTGATTGGTATGAGCATCAATATTCTTGAACTTGTTCGTGAATTAAAACATGCCTATTTTATGCGCACATGCGTTGTGGTAGTTCTTGGTAATTTACTGACTTTTGCTTATGGAATTTATGCATTGATGGCTAAATGGCTGCTAAGATACAGTTTAGGCGTTGTACTTTATACTAAAATACTTTGGATAATACTCATAGTGTATAGTATTTTTAGTAAAATCTGGATAGATTCTGTAAAACAGAGTGAGAAAAGCAATTAAGCAGGAAGATAACTAATGGTTATAAGAGGACATGTCATTATATGATGTGTCCTTTTATTTTTTAAGAAAGGAGTATATACCAATAAAATGATATGTGTTATACTCATAACTGGTGATTATTATGGAGAAAATTATTGAGTCTAACACAACTTTGGTCATATTAATGGTAATCGTGAAGAATATGACAGATATAATTATTTTTACAATTGCATGTTTTGCAGCATTCCATTTAAATATCAGTATACGATTAAGATTAGTAGACTGGTCAAAAGATAAATTTTATAGAGATAAAGCAAGAATAACACATGTGCCGATAGATATTGTGAAAAAGTCAAATCTTGAGGTGCCAGTAAGGTATGGTGCTTTGTATTTAGCGGTGAATTATCTGACAATCCCTGTTCTACTTGTTATAGAAAGTGTAATTTGTGTATGTGCAGGTTATACTTATAAAGGTATTTCGAAAGTTATTGTTACAGCCGCTTATATACTATTAGCAGTAGGTAGTACGTGGTCAGAATATTTGTATGTAAATAGGTATAGCGATGACTATGTATTTTCACATGTTAAGGACAATATACTTTTGAATATTGGATTCATATTTTGTATTGTAGCTGCGTTTGTTGTAGAAATATCTGATGTAATTCAAAGAACATTTAGTTAGAGAGATACTTCAAGTTTTTGAGGTATCTCTTATTTTTATTTAAGGAAGTGATTTATAAAATGAAACAAATTAGAAGAATAACTGCTATGTTAATAGTAATGATGTTGATATTTACATCATCTGGTGTTACCTCATTAGCAGCTAATGAATCAAGTTCCGGCGCTACAAATCCTAGTCAAAAGGGAGACTCAGGTATTACTGATTATGATCCTAACTGTACTGCTGTAATGCGTCCGGCATGGTTAGTCTACATTGAAAAGGTTGACAACACACGAACTGGTGAGCCTACAATGAGTACGGATGCTAATGCATCTATGACCACATTCTCTCAATGCAAATGGTCAGCCGTTGATGAAATGTTTACTGATTATCCAAAGGAATTTATGAGTCCGGATAACTCGTTAGTAGAGCATTCTTTCATTGTTGTGAATAAAGGGAATGCTTCTTTTAACATGAATGATGTTCATGTAGTCATGCCTGCTGACAATTCCCGTCCTAAGGCATCTGCAGTGTATGCAATATCAGGTGGTGCACCAGCGTCAGGTACAGGTACTACGCTCATATCTGACGATGTATTAGATAATCCTGAAAAGATTGAATCATTCAGGAATAGTGCATGGACATACAGTGATTACGAAGCAGCCTTAAATCATGTGACAGCCGGTGCTGATTCACTTGATGCGGCTAAGAAGAACTTTGTCAACTGCTTCAGTAATGTTGGTAATATTGCATCAAGAATCGATACATCTAAGAATAACTCGCTTGCAACATTTCCACAGTATGCAGATGTTATTCGTAATTCCATTACTTTGAACATTCTGGCAGTAATCAGCCAGCTTTGCCCAGACCCTAGTTATTACACAGAATACATCACTGACTATCTGCAGAATCAGAATCGTGATGAATCTTCGGCATTCTATGTCCCTGTCATCATTGCAGGCTTTATCTGTTCTCAGGGTGGTAATGAGAGTCCTGCTTTCTATTCCTTACCAGCTTACCTGAACAAAGCTTATGGTATATCTGCTTCTGATGTTATGAGTTTACCAGAAGGTACTAATTTTGGTGATTATGGTTCAGGTGGTTCTGCATATGAAAACAATTTCTGGAATGAGTTTCGTATAGACTCTTTAGGTAAAGTATCAAAGTATTATGCCAATCGTGTAGGCTCATGGTTCAATTACGATCATGGCTCATCCTCAGGTACTGGTTTCAAAGGACAGGCTTATACCTGTATGCCTACGGATCGTGATGACCGTCAGACCGGTAATCTTGGTTACACCTACTTCGCTTTTGGCGGTTCCGGTGCAGCAGCTACTGATGGAATCGGTCAGTTCAAGATCACTGCGTCCTCCGCACAGAAGACAGTTGCAGCGAAGGGCACATCAGTAGCAGCACAGCTTGATGTAGATCTGAAATGTGATGCCACTCAGATACAACAGTACTGGGACACTTATGCAGCCGAGAAGGCTAAGGGCTTTACATCAGCCGACCTGATCATTGAATATTCCATGACACCTGTTAAGGGTAGTGGTACATCTTCACCTTTGATTGATTCTGTTCTTGGTGCCGGTAATTTGACAGGCGGTAATAAAGTCACTCTAAGCAATATGACTTACGAGACACTGACGCCTTATCTTAAAGGTCAGAAGGCGATTAAGGTCGCTGACTCCAACATTATCATTAATGAGTCAACTACCAACAAATATCTGGCTAATGTGACTTTGAAGTTCTCTGACAAGAGTTACAAGCTCTATGCCAAAGGTAAGACTATCGAATCTACCTTTGTAGGCTCTGATAAGGTATCATGGTCACTGGGCGTTGATACTCCTAACAAGTTCCATTACTATTCAGCAATCGGTAAACCTGGTGCAGAGGATAACTATGTGGAGATCAAGGAAGGCTCACCCGGTCATGAATCTTATGAAGCTATGGCAGGTGTACCAACTACAGAAGATCTCTATGTAGGTTTTGGCGCTACGGAGTTCATGCTGAACTTTGATGGAGAGTGGAAGCAGAATCCGGAAGTAACAAGAACTTATACATGGTCCTATACTGTAAGTAACTGCATGGAAGATGATGAGCTTTGTGAGTGGTCCTGTCCAGGGCATACAGTCACTGTACCAAGTCATAAGATACAGGATGAGATAAAGGATAATAAAGGTCATGTGATCCAGCCTGAGGTATGGTGTGGGGGCGCTTCTAATTCAGGCAGCTGTTCTCCCGGTTCAGTCACGGTAACAGCGACATGTCCTTGTGGTACTTCTGTGACTAAGACTTTCAAAGCAGTTGGCGGTGATAATGGTCCTACTAAGTGTTATGGTAAAGATTCTGGCAAGAAGTGTTGGTCTGGTTCAGGTTGTGTACACAGTCAGAAGATAAATGAATGCCATACACATTCCCATACATGGAAGGGCACTATTAATCAGAAGATTGCTCCGTTTGGTTATCTTGACATTACAGATATGGATATGTGGATGTTGAATGAGTGCTATTATAATGGCAACTCAGCCCTGACCAATCCGTCTTTACTGAAATGGGATCCTAACCTTGGCAATGTCTCTTTCACGTCACAGGGTAATTATGCGCATGCCACTAATCCACAGTCAGGTACTGATGGTAACGGACGGCTGGTATTCTTTGTGACTGCCAGTGACCAGAAGGTCAATAATGAGAATATCTATGGCAACACGGATCATGTATGTGGCTCTAATGGCGACGGGGTTACAGTCGATAATACGTGCCAGCTCAGGACAACGTTGGCGACGGAAGCATGGACTGCAATCAACAGCTGTCTGGCACAGAATAGTGGGGTCTGGTGTTCTGTTGTGTCTGACTACGTGGCTTTGCAGACATCGGAAGGTTGGCAGATACCATGCTATTATTCCTATGACTCAAAATCTGTTAAGTTGAACCCTAGCAACTTCCCTGTAACAGACACGGATGCCCAGTCAATGCCAGGCAATCCTATTACCTTCAACAAGACATGGCGAATACAGGATATGTGGCAGAACAACAATGACTGCGCTTCTAACTGGGAGTCCACACATATAACTCGAAGTGGGTATAACGGGCAATACAGTTCGCCGGGCTCTAAATGGAGCAATAGTAATGTGACTGTTGCTGATGGGTATGTGAATAAGCTTCATGGTTCTAGCACAAGCCCTGGCGCTGATAAATCTATCGGTGTGAATGGCTGGAATAAGCTTGCACAGGCTACCGGCTTTTCCATGCATCCTAATTCGAGGATAAAGAAAGGAAGCAGTAACTATGCGACAGGTTTTAACAATCTGCGTCTCACTAAGACTGGTCTTGATATTTGGGATGTCATGCAGACGGAAGACAGAACATGGCCTAAGAGCAGCTCAGAGCCAAGAGTTAAGAATGGTGAATGGGACACAGGTAAGTGCTATCTGAAATTCTCTAAACAGGTTCATCAGGGCAGCCCGGGTGGTACTGATTTTACTTCTTATGAAAGTTATACAGAGATTGGCTATACCAAGGGTAAGACTAAGGTGAATAATATTGTTGTTCACAATCCTGTCAGCACGCAGAATGCCTATGTCATTTGCAATGATGAGAAATATGACCTGCGAACAGATGCATCCCTGGCGGCTGGTGGTGACCCGGAAAGTAGTGTTACCGGATGTCCTGGTAATGCAAGCTGCCAGTACCAGGTATTGACTTGTCCTATAACTGCGCCAAGTTATCATACGGATGCCTGCTATGAGACCATCAATATTATGACAGACCATATAGGTGGGTTAAATGCTCATGAGCATACATCTGAATGTACTCATGTGCATTCGTGGGAAGGTGGCTGTTACATTGGTTGTCCTGGAGCAATCAATACACGACAAATCTCCGATGGACACTGGGAGCAGAGAGATTGTGGTACATGTGGTTATAATCCGTGTATTAGACCAACAACTGAGTGGGTTAGTGACGGTTCCCATACAGAGTGGTATTGCACAAGATGTGGTTGGTCCAGTACAAGTCCGGCGGGTGCTTGTGGTAACAGAACGTTAATTTGTACAAAATCTACAGCTCAATACGCAGCTTGTACAAATAAGCCCAATGTACACAAATGTACTGCAGCTTGTAAGCAGAACACACAGAAAGTATTGACATGCGATAACCCCCATCATATTGAGCATGGTGAGGAAGGTAAGTGGGATGCATCGTCATCTGCATGCCATTATTCCTATGGTGATTCTCGTTGTTGGACACCCTGTAATAATGATGAAAACCATAAGAAGAAAACAGGTCAGTTAGTACAGCATGGTAATGAGGTTGTATCTATATCTGATACTTTTATCAATATTGATAGGGAGTTCAAGATTTATTATCCAAATACAGGTGATTTTTCCCAGTCGCCTAACATGCATGGGATCTTGGACACAACATCAGTCAGGGGCATGGGGTATGTGGACAATATGGATTGTAGCAAATGGACTCGTGATAAGTATGTCATCTTTCCTGTAAATGTCATTTTCAAGGATAAGGATGGTAATTTCACGAAACAGGCTTCTGCCTACCAGCCAATCAATCTCTTCTATATACCACAGGATGGGGATTATATCTGGACATTCTATGCTGTCCTTGGTAATAACGAGGTCAATAATGGCACAACAAAATTTGTGTCGATAGCCTCTAATGCTAACACAATTGAGTATTATGATGAGTCAGTAGATGTTACCAATAAAGACAGGGTAGATAGGACTTATGCAGCAAGACATACGGCAACTAAAGTTCAGTATATTGACGTTCTTGGGTCTATTGGCGGACTTGCACTGGAAGATACAGGGGACTTCAGATTTGCGACACTTTTCAAGCAGCCTAAGAATAACGGCACATGGTTAATTAAGAATCTGGTACCCCAGGTCAATCTCAAGTTGCCAAATAAAGTATTATCTGATGATAAGGATTTGCGTTTTGAAGATGTAAGTGCAGGTACATTATGGCATGATGCTTACTCGACACAGTATTCATCTACTGGTGGTAAAGCGTATAAACATGTTCAGCTGCCTCTTACACCAGCAGATAACCCGATACAGGCTTTAAAGAAGCAGCCTATGCGTCCAGGCTATAATCTCTACATGGATATCAGCACTATTGGTAATTACTATGGGGAGAACCTGGATACAAGTGGTGAATACACGGATAGTGATTTGTATTATAAGATGCAGATAACTCCAAGATATTGGTTATTAAATCTTGATACAAATGCGTATACGCCTCTTGATGTGTATATGGGTCAGAGTGGTAACTATAAACCAGTAGCAGCTTTTGACTGCGACAGCTCTATCAGTGAGTATTATCTGTACATGGATTGGCAGAATGAGTATCAGAGGAGAAATTATACAGCAAAGGAAAAGAAAACAACAGGTGATGTCGTTGACTTCTTCACACCAGCAGAATCTCCTAAAATCCGTGTACCATCTACACAGAAAGATATATTAGGTACTGCTCAAAGATTATTCTTAAATGACATTAACAGGACATTCATTGGTTCAACGACTACTTATGGTGTTAACAAGAATCCTGAGAATGCATTAGCTGAACCCATCTATGGCAGACAGGCGCAACGTTGGAATTGGACTATTGGACTGCCATCCAGTTCTGTATTTGTTAAAGCAGGTGAAAAGTGCACGACTGCTAATATCGAAAAGATATCCAGTCAGAATGCAGTTATTGTCTGCACACTGCAGATTTATGTCAAGGGTGAAGTCTGGACTCTTACATATGATGGTACAGCAATCAACAATGTAGATAAAGACAAAACTGGTAAGACAGGGGTTAAGATCTTTGGTGATGGTCCATATAAGGATAAGGTCTACACTCCACCAGTCGATCCTAAAACAGGTAAATTTACAACAGATCCTATTGTTTCAGTTTACTCTAATGACCATACATCGGCAGATGATTTGAGGACAGAAGGATCACATTAAGACAACTATGACACCCTGGTTAATTCCAGGGTGTCATACTTTACCTGCGAAAAATATTTAGATACTTAGACATATATAATTGAAGATATATTTTATCTAATTGAAGAAAGGAGAGAATTGAGTTATACTTATCTGGGATGATATTATACCAGATAACTTAAAGAAGGTGTTAGACTGGTATTCATTATTTGATACAGTATTTAGCATCATAACGTTATGTATGACTCGATTCAATGTAAAAGTTATGGTAATGTTTTTGTACAACAACCCAAAAGTAGTACCGTTAGTTGTTTTTGTTTTTGCAGGTTTAGCCTATGGCTTCTTGCGATTGTGCGGCCTTGTATACGTGACTGTTTTGGAAGGTGCATATCATTTTGCTGGTGTGAAAGATGGAAGTTATAAATTAAATCCTATCTTGAGATGTGTTATGATTGTTGCAAGTCTTAGTGTATTAGGGCTTTCAGCAGCTATTGTTATACCACCTATGATATATTTGGAAAAGGGCATATTGCAAAACTGCATTGTTACAGCAGCTTGTGGATTTGGCATTTCTGGTATCCTATTTGTACTAATGTGTGGTTTGCCAAATGCTTTTGTACAGAAGCATTTTAAATTATTCTTTTATCCGGCAGTTCTAGGTTTTGTAACTGCATGCTTAAGTTATTCAGTTCTAGCTGTTTGGCAGATGATGACATCTTAAAGAAAATAGCAGCATCATATACGATGCTGCTATTTTCTGTTATAATGATTGGTGTGTTGTATCAATACATTAATTATTATAAGACGGCTAATGTGTGTAAGGAGTAGAAATAATATGAAAGATATTAGTAAAGAAAGAGATAGCTTAGCATATGAAGATTTATCTGACAAAGGTATTGACACGTCTCAAATAGCAGTGTGTAAAAAGATCAGACAACTCGCTAAACTTGATAGAATATCACTTGATGAAACAGAGCATAGAAGTGGTTTGAATAAACATTTATTTGATTATATAGAGTATTGTGGATTGAATGTGCTTGACTTCATAAAAATGTATTTGAGCAATTTACAGCCATATATGATTGAACGTAGAAAAGATCAGGAGAAGCGGAAATCTTTTATTTGTGTGCTGGATAATTTGTATCGAATATCTGTTTATATAAAACTTGATTCTACCCAATTCGAAGAGGTTATAGTTTCATTTCACGAGGATAATAAGAGAGGGGTAGCTAAATCAAATGACATTATAAAAGTTATGCCAAGTAGATATGTCCCTATATTTGCTGATTCAGTTTGTAGTCATATGGATGAAAAGTATGTAGTTAAAGTTTTTATCCAGCGTGGATTGAAAGTTTTCCCTATTGAAATTGCTGCAATGAAGTGTAAAGATGTTTTCATTGTAGAACGTAATGGCATTGATCAGTTGTTACTATCTTATTGTAATGAGTATATCAGAGACTTATATACTTCAGACCTTAATATTGATTTTAATCAGATAGATGTGTTCACAATGTTGCAGCAAATATCTTTCACATCATATGGAAATGATGTATTCTCTAGCATTTCATTGCTTGTTGATAGTTTATGTGCACAACATGACCAATTTAGTAAGGCAGTAGCAGATAGTGCATTAATTACTTTTGTACAGTCTTTGAAGCTAACAAAGGAGCAGGCAGATGAATTAAAATTGCTGCTGGATAAAAAGTACACAGTTACAAGTATTAAAGGTATAGATTTGATACTTTATCGTGTAAAAGAAAATTTAGCTATTACATTAAATGATTGATGTGTTGTGTCAATACATTAATTATCTAATGATTTAAATATACAGTATAATAAGGAGTGTACTGTTATTTTCTGTTATAATGATTGGTGTGTTGCATCAATACTCTAATTATTATAATATGAATAGGAAAGCGAGGTATTATGATAAAGGTTTATTTCGGTCATAGAAAAGATACTGTCTACAATATTGATGTGTATTTTGACAACATTTATGAGAAAGAATGGTTTGACGATGAATTTGTGCAATCTATGCTTTTAGACGTCGATCATTCTAAGTGTACAGGTTGTGCCAGTATAGTTAATCCAATTTTTGGTCAAATTACACCTGAGGAAATTTCTGGTGGTGTCAAAGCACTTATTGTACTCTATAAGACTGATACAGTTGTTGACCTGGTTAATTGTGGTGAAAATTGTCAATCTTGGATATCTAAGATTGCTAGTATGAAGGATGTAGAGGTTGATATGTCCGGTGTTGATTTAACATTTAAGAATTACGGCATTAGTGGCATATGTTTAAATGACAATAGTACTATTGCTGATTATAAAGATTGGATTTTGAAGATGGTATATTTTATATAATGATTGGTGTGTTGTATCAATACATTAATTATTATAATCGTAAGTATTTCGTAAGCAGAAGAGGTGAGGTATTGCATATGGAAACTTTGAAGGCATATGTGGTTACGAAAGGTAGCTCAGATGGTACATTGAAAGCTGGAGATAAGATTCGGCTATCTGAAAATGGAGATCTAAATATACCCTCCTGTGCAGGCTGGCTGACAAAGGATGAATGGGATAGTCCTAGAACTAACGATTTTGACGTTGAGCTGTGTAATGATTATTATGTGGATGTTACGCAGTATTCAGAAGCTTTAAGAAAAGTAGATGATTAAATAATTGGTGCGTTGTGTCAATACATTAATTATCTAATCTTAGTGATAGGGTAAAATGGATTAAATGATTACTGTGTTAGAGTAATACAGTAATTATTTAATTAATTATTTTTCGTTAAAATGGTAGAAATGATTGATGTGTTGTGACAATACTTTAATTATTTCTATTTTGAGTTTCATTCAAGAAAGGAGCATTTATGCAGTCAATAGACTCTCTAAGAAATAGGCAAAGGAAATGGTATCTAAAAGCACAGGATGAATTAGTATGCTCTATAACTGATAGGGGTATTGTAAATATAGTAAATGAAAATCTCATGCCATTTGACCTTTATCTGGAAGAGACTGCAGACTTCGATATGCTCATGAACAATGTTTTAAACTTCTATTGGTGGTGCAGTAATCGTGTTCTTAGTTTAGACAGGACATATGCTAAAAGTATCTTAAATGCTGTTGGGTTACAGCAGGCGAAAACTGATAAGGAGCGTGCAGCAATATCACTTTCACTAAATTGTGTGTCTCTAAAAGACTTTTACTGGGTGACAGAGGATCTCTCTGACACTTGGTGTAAACATAATTTATTTCAGTGTCATTTGGGTGACATTGTTGATATTGCATTATTAGGTAAGGCATTAACAGTTACGAATCGTGAGTTAGTTGAGAAAGATATATCTACTGATGGTGTTGCGCCTAAAGCATGGGTTAGAAATAAAGATTCATTTTATTTGTACAAAGGTGGTAAGGCAAGTAGTGTCATTAATGAAGTCACAGCAAGTATAGAATTACAAAAGTTGGGTTTCAATGTTTTGCAATATGAATTAACTACTTATGAAGGATTGCAAGTTTCTAGGTGTCAATGTTTTACAGATCAAGATACGGGTTTTGTTACTGCTGGTAATTACAATTTGAATTATGATTTAAAAGATTTGGTTCTGGGCAAATATAAGAATCAATTCTGGACTATGGTATTATGTGATTACTTAATTGGTAATAGTGATCGCCATCAGGATAACTGGGGGTTCTTATTTGATACTAATAGGGTAATTAAAAGCCTGTGCCCTATATTTGATTTTGATCATGCTTTTGAAGTAAGTGGTGGTAACTTCTGCTTACCATTCCAATTATGGGGTGAGCATATAACAGTAAGAGAGGCTGCCAAGTTAGCAGTTAGAGAATTACAAATTGATATAACATTGCTTGCTTCAAAGAGCGATAACAATTTTATCAATCAGAGATTACAAGATCTGAAAAAGTGATAAGGTAGGTGGGATAGTATGTTGAAAATCATATTTGGACCTAAGGGATTAGATTGGCCAGATAGAGTTGCGTATGTGTCTAATTACTTTGATGCACAGTACGAGGCTAGTTGGTTGCAATCAGACATGGCAAAACGAATTATAAAAAACAATTGATGACTCGGAATATGTCAGTGGCGAATTTATTCAATCTCCTGTTTTAGGTGGAATATCGCCAAGAGACCTGTCTACTGGTTGTAAAGCGTTGCTGATTATTTTAAATGAACCTGATACTATAGTGTCTGGTGATAGGATGGGAGATAATTGTTACCCATTACTATTAGAAATCGCTAAAGATAGGGATGTCACGATAACACTATGCCATTATGTGGATTTACAGAAATATGAGCCACTGGATATTCTTAATGTTCTCACAGGTGAGCATATTACAACTGCACTTGGTGTTATGGAGGCGTATATAGGTTAAAGAAGGTGAGACTGCGAAAAACATAAAAGCAATGCGGAATACAAATAATAAAAGAACGATTTGAATGCTAAGTTAAAGCAAGCTGTTATAGAATTTATAGTTGTAATATTTTGTAAGGAGACTTGTTATGCTGTATATAAGATTTGGAGATTTTACTGCTGATTGCATTACAAATATTAATGGATATTTTAATGCCATGAAGCAAAGGGATTGGTTTAATAATATACTTGTAAAAGATATTATTAAAGAAATTGATAATTCAGATGCTATAAAGGATGAGTACATTGAGTCACCAGTTCTTGGTGCTATCTCGCCAGATAGATTGTCTTGTGGCTGTAAGGGTGTAATTTTACTTGCGGTGATGGATTCACCTAATATTTACGCTACTAAGTGTGGAGATAACTGTGCTAATAAGATTTTGGAGATTGCAGAAATGAAGGATATTACAATAACTTTACATCACTGCATGAAATTTCCAAGAGATTTTTCAGCAGTGTTAGTAGACATAGGTAAGACCATTCATAACAGGAAAGAGTACACGGAGGCGTTTTATGATTTTAGACGTAAAAGTTGGTGAAATGACATGGACCATTCCATTAAATAGAAGAATAACTATTTTAAGGGGTAATAGTGGTTGTGGTAAAACAGAACTGGTTTCAAATATCGCTAGTCAGAATCAAGCTGTCCAGGTTCAATGTCAATTACCATGCATAGTTGTAACAGCAACGACTTGGGAGATTGTTATGTCTGCAAGTAAGAAATCTCTAATCATTTTAGATGATCTTGAAATTGTGGGTACTTCTAGGTTTGCAGAACTACTTAAGGAAACAGAAAGTAGTGGTAATTTTTATTTAATAGTATCTAGAGAATTGATGGGCTTTGATAATCTTGGCATGCTAAATATTGCTGTATCGTCCATTTTAAGATTAGTTACTGATGAATCTGGTTTGCATCATATGACTGAACCCTATTTTCTGCTTGAAAACATTAAAGCTACTGAAAGTGAGTCTGTAGATTATGTTGTTATTGAGGATTCTGGTAATGGTAAAAAGTTCTTTAAGAACCTTTTTAAGACTAAATCAGTAATTTCGGCTAATGGTGGGAAAAGTGGTGTAGTTTCTACAGTTCATGCTATTTTGGCAAATGAACAGAAAGCAGTTATATTTCTATTAGTAGATATGGCTGCCTTTGGTTGTCATATGGATGAGTTATATGACACTTGTTCACAAATTAACATTTATGTAAAAATAGATTATGAGTGTTTTGAAGAATTGCTGTTAAACACGAATTTCTGTCGTTCTGACAAATTGGTAATAAATGAATTTGAAGATATTTCTGATAAGGCTAATGATTACATGTCATGGGAGACTTATTTTGAAGATTTATTACTAAGAGTTATAAAAGATAAGCCGTTTGAGACAGGACATGCCAAAAAATTAAATTTTTGTTGGAAGAGTAACTGTTCAGACTGTAAGCGAATGCAATCGCGACATTGTGAATACTTTCTGCAAGGCGATAAAACAGAAGCTTTATTATCCGGAACTAAATACAGTGTTTTATTAAAATTAAGGTAGCGCAAATGCGCTACCTTTTAATGTATCAGATATGTGCTACTGTCTTATATAAGACATTCACTTAACGTAAAAAACTCTCATGAGGTATCCTTCTTTGTAAAATTGTCACTATATGCTTTTGTAGTACCACATATTTGATACATTAAAGATAAGAAAGGTTAAGGTGATTTAATGATTTATATAACTGGCGACACACATAGCGACTTTAGCAGATTTTCTAAGAAGAAGTTCAGGATGAGAGACACAGAGCTTACAGAACAAGACTATATAATCATCTGCGGTGATTTTGGCTTGTGTTGGGTAAAGGATAAAACATTTGAATATTATTGCAAGAACTTTAGGCAGAAACAATACACAATCCTATGGGTGCAGGGTACTCATGAGAATTACGATATGATTGCTGAATACCCAGTGGAAGAGTGGCATGGTGGTAAAGTTCGACATATTCTTAGGGATAAAGTGATTCTGCTGGAGCGTGGTCAGGTATTTGAAATAGAGGGTAAAACATTCTTTACATTTGGTGGAGCATCTCATGATGTACAAGGTGGCATCTTAGACTGTAATGATTGCGATTTTGATCACGAGCTTACCAAGGCTATAGAGAGTGGTTTGCTTTTTAGAATACCTCATAAATCTTGGTGGTCACAGGAGTTACCATCTAAAGAAGAGATGGATGAGGGTTTAAGCAATTTAGAGAAAGTCAATTACAAGGTAGATTACGTAATTACCCATTGCTGCTCAAGTAGCTTACAACATATGCTAGGCGCTATGCAAGGATTGGTCTTCGAAGCTGATTATCTGACAGATTATTTGCAGCACATTGAAGATAAGTTGGAATATAAACATTGGTACTTTGGTCACTACCATGACAGTCAGGATGTAGATTCAAAACATACACTTTTATATTACGGCATATTGAAACTTGATGAGAGTATGGAGGACGTGCCGATCGTTGGTAAACCTAAGTATAAAAGAGGAGATGTTGTGCAGTTTGATTGGTATGGGTATACAAAGAGAGGTAGTATCTGCATTATAGATGCGTATGGGACTTTTGAGCAGTGCTTAGAACCTTCCTATGATATATTTATACAGGATGAAAATTACATTTGTAAACATGTTGGTGAGTCGATGATTCAATCTAAGTAATAGGATAGGTGTTGTATATATTTTATGCAACACCTGCTTTAGTATATTGAATATGTGGTACTACTGTCTTGTAAAAGACATTTCACTTGTGTGAAAAAATTAAATGACTCCGTTGATGCTTTTAAGTGCATACTTCATAGTACCACATATTCAATATACTGATAGGTATTTATGTACAGATGTAATTGGTAAATTTGTTAAAAGTAAACAGTACTGTCTGCTCATTTGAGTATTGCTCTGCAAAAAAACATTTCACCCCATTTAGAATCCTTTTAAATATTGACAGTACTGTTTATTTTTATATGTTATTGTAGTAGCGAAAGAGGCGGTTATAATATGTATATAATATTAATATGAATGTATGATAATAAAGATATTGACGTAATGTCATACACTAAGAAGAGGAGTAATAAATAAAATGAAAGTTGAAGATATATCAAAGTTAAAATCTGGTGATGTAATATATTTTCATAACTGGGGTGTTGGTGGTTTCCTTTTGGTATTATTATAAGAGCTGATAATAATGAGCTAAAAGTTTGGAGAGCCAGAAGCAAATTTTGTATTGACGATATAGATGCTGTAGAGTTAATTAAAAGTATTGTTGATACAAAGGATTATCTTCTGCATGATCTTCAAGATATAATAAATGATGCCAAAGCAAATAATATTGATTTTAACTTGGTAATTTAATGAAGTGGGGACATCTCTGTTGTGATATCCTATTACATTTGAAAAGTATGTATCTATCTGGTGATATTAGTAATTTTGATGAATATATGAGAGAGGTGAAAAGTTATGTATAAAGAAGCAGAAGGATGTCGAGATTTCATTATTGTAAAAGATTTCTACAAGTACGGTTCTGCATGTATGTGCTTTAAACCGGATGACCAAAACTCTTTTAGATATTTATTAACACAGTGCTTGTTATTAGCTAAGTGGCCTATTCAGGTTGTGAGATTAGGTGGTCCAAAGGCATTGGACAGTTATGGAGAATATGCCACTTATACATTCTACACAGATTCACAAGATTTATTAAATATTTGCATGTCAGGTGAGGCACCAGGTGTTTATCTACCCGGCATGAAAGAATTGAAAGAGAGAGAAAGAGAGGAATACAGTAATTGGAGTATCTTATAGGTACTTCCACTATTTTGGAGGCTTAATAAATGAAACAATATAAACATAAGAGATTGTGGGCTGCTTTAATGGCAGCTCTTTTTATTTTTAATGTACTGTCTGGTTTTCCAGCAGTATTATGGGAAAGCTTACCTAGTGTAGTTCATGCACAGACTGCACAGGACAAATCAGCTATCATACTCATAGGTGATAGCAGAGTTGCTAATTTGTATAATCATCTAGGTGGAGCATCATCAGATAAATTCAGTGGCAGCTATGTAAAAAATGGTGAAGGTTATGCATGGTTTACATCAAATAATCAAGATTGTATTTTAGCATTTAAAGGTGGAGCTGTTAATTTTAGTGAAGTGAAGAGTTATGCTAGTAATGCAATAGAAACCATGAGTAATGCTGATTCAGTCGGTGCTGCTAACACTAAGTCTAATTTTGCTGCATATAATCTTATGGGGCTTGGTGGCGTTACAGCAGATGCTACTTCCAGAAAAGCAAATGCTAAGAAAATGACGGATGAATTTAAAAATTGGGCAAATGGCATTGATGACATAAAGACATCCGTTCAATGCTCTGTAATGAAGACAGGCGATGGTGAATCTAGAACCAATGATATGGTTGAAGATTATAATACAGCTTTATTTAATGCCTGTAATGCGAATGGCTTGAATAAGCTAGACTTATATTCTAAAGTTGGATCCAAATTTGATGCGAGTGACAACACCCATCAGATAGCAGCATCAGATAAAGCGCTAATGAATGTTATTAATGCTGATGCAACAAGGACACAGAATTATGTGTCCAAAGCACAGGATGATACAGATAATTCTACAGGTTCTGGCAACCAAGGATCCAACACTGGAGGCAACAGTTCATCAACACCTAGCTTTTCAATGAATTTGAAGACAGTTGAAGAGTTACTTGAATATTCTAATCATCTGCAGGAAGCAAACAACACATTGACTGGTTATATCCACAATAGTGTAGATGGTACAAATACTTATTTAGCATCTATTGATAACTCAATTAAGCAAACTAACATTATCCTTAATGATATAAAAGGTTTGATGGGCACTAAGGGGCAGGCTGCATTAACAGAGGTTTATTCTGTAAACAATGAAATTGCTAATTGTTATTATAAGCCAAACCTTGATGAGATTTATATGCTTGAGCAGTTTGTACTGGCACAGGGATTTGCAAGTGCATATACAGGATTCTTTGATTTAGATTCAACAGCGCCTTATACAGCAAATGAAGAAAGCAGAGCCTTAGAGATCCTTGGTTATGATTTCTTATTAAGTGATGAAGCATATAATGGCAGTACTTATACGGCTTCCCGTGTTCAGGGTGGTATATCAAGACAGACAGCAATCATGGACGTCTATAAGGCTCTTGGGATTGAGATGCAGGAGATACAACTTTATTTCCAACCTACCACGAAAGAAGAGTTGATCAACTCACCAGCTATTAAAGATCTGTCATGGATTGTGAATGATGTTGATAGCTCAAGAGGAAAGACAAGTGCGTTTATCACTCGTACAAATCCTACATTATATGTAAATAAGGCTAAAACAGATTTACATCTCAGTGATAGTGCAGTTTCATCTACAAGTACGATAACACTTGGCGATTTTATTGTGCTTGTGGCAG